>JACCDJ011416706.1_pt1 | contig 16411 bp, 12 predicted proteins | sample 7444481 | NCBI WGS metagenome assembly JACCDJ01 (sample SAMN15323435, study PRJNA562643) | freshwater metagenome | isolation source: river surface water | place: USA:Blue River Watershed | collected 2017-08-15 | reverse complement strand
TTGATGTAGTAACCATCGCTGAAGATGTGCGCCACACCGGTGTTGTCATTGAGTTTGGCCTTTGGAATTGCACCATACTTCGGGTCGATAAAGCTCAGGTCGTGCTGAACTTCTAGCACGATGACATTCTTTGCCATCACCTGTGCGCCACCTTCTTGCAGGTGCTCGGTCTTGTCCATCCAGCGCAGCCAAACGGTCTGGCTTGCCGTCGACCATGGGTAGCTGCCGGTTCCTGGCTTCCAGGTTGAGCGCAGGGTTGGATACTTCACGTCAATCGCTTCAACTTTTTCACCCAGTGCAACCGCGCTTGGCACAGCGTCAAAAACCATGGACTGAACTGGTGCTGGCTGCTCACCGTGCAGTGCCTCGAGCTTCTGGGCTCGGAAGAACAGGTTCCAAGGTGCGCGTCTGGAAGGCTCGCGGAAGTAAGTGTCCTTATCGTTCTCGGTGTCCTCATCGCTCATTACCAAACCGGTTTCGCGAGCAGCCTTCTTAAATGGCGCTTGGCCTCCGGAGTAAACGAAGACACCGCTGTACTGATCGATGATGCTGGCATCAACCGGGCGTACCGAACGAACAGGTCCGATGGTTTCAGGCATCTGAGAGTGCCAGACCGGAAGCAATCTAGTCATGCCGCCCTCAACTCGGGTGACGTAAACCAAATCGGCATCGTTCAGTGCAAGTTGCGGACGGCCGTTGTAGGTGTTGTCGATCTTCGCAGACAGTGCCGGAAGCGCTAGGAACGGGTTAGTGCCCTCAAGGTACTGAACACCGGTTAGTGGTGCGGTAAGAAATACCGGCTCTGGGGTTGGCTCTTCGGTTGCAGTCTGGGTTGCACTCTGGGTCGGCTCCGGAGCCGAGGTGCAGCCAGTTAGGGCCAGAGCAGTGATCAAAAACAGGGCGGAGATTTTCTTACCGATACGCATTTACCTAAGTTTAGGAGGCTAAGCACCCCGATTAGGGCATTATGACATCGCGGGTAAACTTGTCGGGTGAATCTAAATGCCATCCGAACCTCCGTAACCGATGACATCGTTGGCTGGTTCGATGTGGTTGGTCCGGTGCTTTTTTACGTCGCTGTCTTCGGGCTGGTATTTGCCGGAACCGGCCTCTTTGTTGGTGCTTTTATACCTTTTATCACCGGTGACTCACTAGTTTTTGCAGCCGGCCTTATTGCTGCAGCGCATGCTGACTCAATCAACATTTACGTCATGGCGATTGGTGTTGGTATTGCGGCCTGGCTGGGTGATCAGGTTGGCTACACGCTTGGTCGACACTTCGGCAGACCCTACCTCCATAAACGCAATGGCAACTGGCTAAAGAAGGCAATTGTCCGCTCCGAACAGTTCTACCAGAGCTATGGCTGGTGGTCGGTGGTGGTGGCCCGATTCATTCCCTGGGCAAGAGTCATCATCCCTGCGGTGGCGGGTATCGGAAAGATGAACTACTACAAGTTCTTCAGTGCCAACCTGGTTGGTGCCTTGCTCTGGGGAGTTGGTCTTACGGTTGCCGGATACTTCACCTACTCCATCGACTGGGTCAGATCCTTCGTCTATATCATCGCGATTATCGTGATCGGGCTAAGCGTCATCGCCGGCGTAAGAACCTGGCGCGCAAACCGAAACAGCTAGTTTTCAATCACCAGATCAGCAAGCTGTTTTGATTTTTCCTGCTGGTAAAACTCATCTTCTTGGGCTGCCCAGATGTGCCAGAAATCATTGAACTTCTCCCCATCGCGCTCAAGCCATCGCTGATTGCGAGTGGTGCTATCAGCCTCAAGCCAAATTCGATAGTCGGCCAATCCGCTAGAGACTCGAGACAAGGCACCACAACCCTCAACAATCAAGGGCGTGCCACCGGAAAACTCTCGCCAACCATTACCTGGCTCTGCACTTCTGCCGCGCTGATTGTTCTCCCAGTCCCAGAGTTGCCAGCTTGCAGTTTTGCCAAGTTTTAGCGGTTGCAGAATCTGTTGGTTGAGATAGTGCGAGCCAGCGATTAGACCTTCCCAACCGGGATAGAGATCATCCATATGAATGATCTTTGGGGCTTGTTCCAGTTCTTTGAATAACTGATTTTTGATAGCGGCAGCCAGCGAAGATTTGCCGCTGGCTGCCCGCCCATCGATTAGAACAATTGGGGTTGGATTTTTATCCACCAGGCTAACTACCTGCTTGGTTATGGCAGCAATCGCCTGGTGGAAATCTTGCATGGGGTCAGTCTAGAGCTCCTCGATTAGCACATCTGGGTGCTTGTCGAAGCGGTAGCCCTGACCGCGCGCGGTGCGGACGATATCTTCGTAACCGGCGATCTTGCCGCGCAGTCTGCGAACGTGAACGTCAATGGTTCTGGCATTTGGAGTTGGTTCTCCGCAGCGGTCCGAGATGGCTGCAATCTCATTACGAGTTACGGTGCGACCGGTGTTCTCGATCAGAAAAGCCAGCAACTCAAATTCCTTGCAGGTGAGGTTGGCATTCTGGCCATCAACAAACAGGCGACGACGAGTTAGGTCAACCACAATGCCCTTGGCTGCCTTTACCTCTTCCTTTACACCCTGCTTCACCTGGGTGGCCTTTGGCTCTTTGAGTGCGATGCGGGTGATATCTAGGTTGCGGCCCGGAGCGTTGGCAGGGGCAATTGCCAAGGTGGCATAGGTTTCATTCGCCTTTTCAGGCAATAGCTCTGCGATGGTCTCGCGTAGCTTGCTCGCGATCTGGGCAAGGGTTAGGCCGGCGGCCTGCGCCTCGGATTCTGAGATGCCAACGTAGAGTGCAAAGCCCTTGGCCTCGGTCTGCTGGCTGGTTAGTAGCTGAGTCATTTGTTCTAATCCTTTTGTCGATGTGTGTGGTTTTGAATGCACGAATCACGTGCGTTTGTTGGGGTGCTGGTGCCTTTGGGCTAGAACGAAATAGCTGTTTCGTTTAGCGGCACGAAAGCATGCACATACACATCGAGCAGCACATCATGGCGTTGGTGGTAACCAACGCTGTGGAAGCTGAACGAGTAGACATTGGAAGAATTTTGCAATGGTTATTGCTAAATGTCAAATCAAGCGCGCTTTTGGGTCTTTCGAACCTTGTAACGGCGAGAAATCCGGTCCCTGATGTATTCGATTGGAATCATCATGGTTGTGACCACCACAATCACCAGCACCGTTGCCTCTAGGTTCTCCCGGATAAATGGCAACTGGCCCAACCAGTAACCACCGAGCATAAACAACCCAACCCAAAGCGTTGCGCCCCAAAAGTTCAATTTGGTGAACTTCTTAATATCCATCTTGGAGATACCGGCAAGCATTGGGATAAGTGCGCGTAGCACCGGGATAAATCTCGCCAGCAAAATTGCCCTGGTGCCATATCTTTCAAAAAACTCATGGGTCTTGTCCAGCACGTGACGATTGAGAATGATGCCGTTCTTTTTCTCAAACAGCGGTGGTCCGATTTTGTAGCCGATCCAATATCCGGTCTGCGTGCCGATGAAGGCAGCCAGCCAGATAAGCACAAAACCCAACCAGTCTGGCAACCAACTGTGGCTGGTGCCAAGCGCAAGACCGGTTAGAAACAGCAGTGAGTCGCCGGGCAAAAATGAGGTGAGAATGAAGGCGGTTTCGAGATAGATGACTATCGTCACCGCGATGGCAGCCCAGTCACCGAACGAGTCGATGATGTGTTGGGCATCAAGCCAATTCATAAATTCTCTAACCTTGGGAATCCGCGCCCTTAGGACACAGAGAAAGAGCCTACCTAACTATTTGGTGGCCAGAAAATCGAGCGACTTTACCCAGATTTTTAGCTGCCGAATTTGGCATCAATCTGGTCGATCAGGTCTTCAACCAAGCCGCGAATCTCATCGCGAATCGGACGAACAAAATCGACTCCTTGACCCGCTGGATCTGCAAGCTTCCAATCCAAATAGGTCTTACCTGGGTAGAACGGGCACTTATCGCCGCAACCCATGGTGATTACGTAATCGGAGGCAATAACTGCTTCATCGGTCAAGATCTTTGGGATATAGCCCGAGATATCGATGCCCTCTTCGAGCATCGCCGCCACAACCGCAGGGTTTACCGAATCAGCGGGAGCAGTTCCTGAGGAGCGGACTTCGATTCGATTTCCAGCTAGGTGCTGCAGATAGCCAGCAGCCATCTGGCTGCGACCGGCATTGTGAATGCAGACGAACATCACAGAGGCGATTGGTGTGGACATAGCTCTACCTTTCGAATTTTGGTCGAAGTAATTGAGCAAAACTCACAGCGAGCAGTGCTCCAAAAAACTGCATGAGGATAAAAATCGGAACCGACTCAAGTGCAATCGAACTTCCGGCATCCGAGAAAACCCGCCCTATGGTTACCGCCGGGTTCGCAAAGGAATTTGAGGCGGTGAAGAAGTAACCGGCCAATATCCAAAATGCTACCGCGATGGGAATGATGTGTCCCTTTTCCTGCTGGCTCAAAAGCAGAATCACCAAAAGTAAGCCAAAGCTTGCGACGATCTCACCGAGGTAGATGCCTGCGCCATCGCGCACCACAACACTTGGGCCAAGTAGCGACTTTGCAAACATTGCATTCGCGATCACCGCACCGAGCACAGCACCCATTACTTGTGCCAGGCAATAGCCCAGGGCCAGAAACGGATTGATCTGCCTTTTCAGCAACATTGCGAAAGTGACGATTGGATTGAAGTGTGACCCGGATATCGACGCAAATAGCGAAATCAAAACAAATAGCGCGGCAGCGGTGGCGAGGCCATTTATTACCAAACCCATTGCCGAATCAGCACCGAGCTGCTGCGCCATATGGCCTGCGCCTAAAACCACGGCCGTGATTCCTGCGGAGCCAATTAGCTCAGCGGTTAAGCGCTGCAATGCGGTATGGGACATACGGCTACCTATCTATTGGCCATGTGGTTGAATTATAGATAAGCATCTATACAGACAGGTAAACAGGTGGTTAAAACAATTCCACTCCAGCTACTGGATTGCCTGCCGAAGGCAGGCGCTGAACCACTGGCTCGCGATAGCGCCGAATCAATGGCGCAAGCTCTAAAGGCAGTAGCCGACCCAACCCGGTTGCAAATATTGGCAATGATTGCCGCCAGTGAAAACCAGGAAGCCTGCGTTTGCAACTTGACGTACCCACTGAAACTCACCCAGCCAACCATCAGCCATCACCTCAAGAAGTTGGCCGAGGTGGGGCTAATCGAAGGCGAGCGCCGCGGAACCTGGGTCTGGTATTCACTAAACCGCGAGCGCTGGGGCCAGATTGCCAACCTGTTTGCAAACTGAGCAGTGGAACTTTCCCGAGTCAACTCGGGGTTGAACTAAATAGCCAAATTCCAAGGAGAAACGATGAGCAAGGTAGAGATCAAAATCGAAGGCATGACCTGCGGCCACTGCGCGATGAGCATCACAAAGGAGCTCTCTGGTCTTGCCGGTGTAACCAACGTTGCGGTGGACCACCAAAAAGGCAGCGCCGTAGTTGAGCTAACCGGCGTTACCAACGACCAGCTATCTCAGGCAGTTTCAGAAGCCGGTTACACCGCCAAGGAATTCACCACCCTAAATGCCTAAGACCAAACTTCAAGAGCTTGATATTGAGGGCATGACCTGCACAGCTTGTGCTAGGCGAGTCGAAAAGAACCTCAACAAACTCTCTGGAGTAACCGCCTATGTTGACTTTGCAACCGAAAAAGCTCACCTGCAACTAAGCCCTGAGGTTAGTCAGCAGCAACTTACCCAGGCGGTTGAATCCGCCGGTTACAAGGTTGGCTCCGGTCGATCGGAACTGCAGACCCTGAAACCTAGACTCTGGGTTGGAGCTTTGCTAGCTGGCCTCACCATGCTCTTTGGCATGGTGCCACTATTTAGCTTTCCGGGGTCGCAATATTTGGTTTGGGGATTGGCAACCGTAGTGATTGGCTATGTGGCATACCCATTCCACAGTGCCGCAATCAAGAACCTCAGGCACCTGGATTCCACGATGGACACCCTGGTCTCGCTGGGTTCTTTGGTGGCCTATGGCTACAGCGTTTACCTCACCCTAAATGGTCACACCCACAACTACTTCGAGGTCAGTGCGGTGGTGCCAGCGGTGGTTCTAATCGGCCGTTACATCGAGGTGAAGGCCAGAAGATCTGCCACCGATGCCGTTAGAGCAATGCTCGCCGCAATCCCAGAAACCGCGACTATCGAACGCTATGGGCAACGAGTTGAAGTGTCACCCCAGGAAGTTAGGGCTGGTGATCTGGTCTTCGTGAATGCCGGTGAGCGTATCCCGGTGGATGGCAGGTTGGTCTCTGCGAATGCACTGGTTGATCTTTCAACCCTGACCGGCGAGAGCCTTCCAGTGGAGATAGTCGCCGGAGGATTGCTCGCAGCCGGAGCAACCTCGCTGAGCGGACAAATCACCATCGAAGCCACTGGCAGCGCCAATGTCTCAAGACTTTCCCGAATCGCAGACTTAGTTCGGGAAGCAACTGCCCAAAAGACTCAGCTGGCATCGCTTGCCGATCGGATCTCCAGCATCTTCGTGCCGAGCGTGATTTTGATATCCATCGGAACCTTTGCAATCTGGAGCTGGCTAGGTGCCAGCACCGACTTCGCAGTCTCGGCGGCTGTCGCAGTTTTGGTGATTGCCTGCCCATGTGCGCTGGGTATTGCGGTGCCAATGAGCCTGGTGGTCGCAACTGGTTTAGGAACCAAAAAGTCATTGGTAATTAGAAACCCAGATTCGCTGAGGCTGGCAGCCAAGGTCAAGCGCGTGATCTTCGATAAGACCGGAACCCTCACCGATGGCCAACTTCGCGTCGTGAACTCAAGAGGACTGGGCGGTGTCGGGGCTGCCACCATGTTGGCCTATGCAGCAGCAGTTGAACAAGGTTCCAATCACCCGGTTGCCAAGGCCATCAGCAAACTTAGCAACCAGTTCACCGCGACCGATGTCATCGAGCAAGCTGGCGTCGGCCTCATCGGCGTAGTCGATGGCAAGACGGTGAGTGTGGAACGTCCTGGAAGATATGAGAACCAAGCCGAGCTAGACGAAGCACTAAAGCATGCCGGCCCAAACACTTTGGTTGTGGTGGCATGGGAAGGTTGGGCACACGGCCTGATTGAACTCAGTGACGAGATTCGCGAAGGGGCCAAGGAATCGGTCCAAGCCCTGCAGCAGATGGGCATCGAGGTCGAGGTGCTATCTGGCGATCACCCGGCTCGAGTCGAGGTCATTGCCAATCAGCTTGGCGTAGACGGCTTCCGAGGGGGTGTCACTCCAGAGCAGAAACTTGAGCTGCTGCACAGCGCAAATCAAATCAGCGCGATGGTCGGCGATGGCATTAACGATGTGGCAGCTTTGGCTAGAGCAGATATTGGTATCGCAATGGGTTCGGGTGCTCATGCTGCTCAGGCCGCCAGTGCGATAACGATCCTGGATGACAACCCAGTGAATGTGGCATACGCGCTTTCGCTTGCGAAACGCACCCATCGCAATATCCTGCAAAATCTAGCCTGGGCTTTTGGCTACAACTTGATTTTGATTCCGGTAGCTGCACTGGGACTTTTAAACCCGATGCTGGCAGGAGCGGCCATGGCATTTAGTTCTGTCTCGGTTGTGGTCAACTCACAGCGTTTGAAGTGGCAGGATATACACATACACAAAGGAGTGGCGAAGTGATTACCTCTGCCGATGAGAAGCGCGTTCTCGATCTAGTTCCAACTGGCCTCTACATCAACGGCATCTGGCGCGATGCGTCAGATGGCAAGACCCTAGATGTCTTTGACCCTGCCACCGGCAAACTCCTTAAAACCATTGCCGATGCCTCCTATGAGGATGGTCAAGAAGCCATAGCTGCTGCCCACACCACCCAAAAGTCCTGGGCAGCCACCGCACCTCGAGTTCGTGCCGAACTACTTCGCGCTGCCTTTGAAAAGGTCACCGCTATGAGTGATGACTTCGCAATCCTGATGTCACTCGAAATGGGAAAGCCGTTTTCAGAGGCCAAGGGTGAGGTTGCCTACGGTTCAGAGTTTCTACGCTGGTTCTCAGAAGAAGCAGTGCGAGTTAACGGTCGCTACCAAACTGCTCCGGATGGAAAGAACCGGCTGATGGTGCTCAAGAAGCCGGTTGGACCTGCGCTTCTAATCACCCCTTGGAACTTCCCGCTGGCCATGGCAACCAGAAAGATTGGTCCGGCGATTGCCGCTGGCTGCACCTCGATCCTCAAGCCAGCAGCCCTTACCCCGCTGACCTCACTGCTGTTTGCCAAGGTGCTGGAAGAGGTTGGAGTTCCAGCAGGTGTGGTGAATGTGATCCAGACCACCAGAGTCTCCGAGGTGACTGCACCGATCATCAAGGACGCTCGCCTGCGCAAACTCTCCTTCACCGGATCAACTCCGGTTGGAAAGCTACTCATCAGAGAGTCCGCCGACCAGGTGCTGCGCACCTCAATGGAGCTTGGTGGCAATGCACCATTCTTGGTCTTTGAGGATGCCGATGTCGACAAGGCAGTCGAAGGTGCAATGCTGGCAAAGCTTCGCAACATGGGCGAAGCCTGCACCGCAGCCAACCGCTTCCTGATTCACGAATCGGTAGCTGATGAATTTGCCGAGAAGCTCACCGCAAAGTTTGCAGCACTCAAGGTTGCTCGCGGTGTTGAAGAAGGCACCAACATCGGACCGGTAATCGATGAGAAGGCTAGAAACTCAATCCACGCGCTGGTGACCGATGCCACCGCTAAGGGCGCGAAGGTGCTGACCGGCGGCGTGATCCCAGAGGGTGATGGATACTTCTACCCACCAACTGTTCTCAAGGGCGTTGCCGCCAACAGCGAGATTCTGCGAAATGAGATCTTTGGTCCGGTAGCTCCGATTGTGACCTTCAAAACCGAAGACGAAGCAGTTGAACTTGCCAATGACACCGAATATGGCCTAGTTGCATATGCCTTCACCAAGGACCTGAACCGAGGTCTCAGACTTGCTGAGCGATTGGAGACCGGCATGTTTGGTCTGAACACCGGCTTAGTTTCAAACCCAGCTGGTCCATTTGGTGGAGTCAAGCAGTCGGGTCTAGGTCGCGAGGGATCTTTGGAAGGTATTGAGGAATATCTAGAGACTGTTTACGTCGGTATTTCCGACCCGATGGTCTAAACCCACTATCTAGGTATGTAGGTTTCGCTGACGTTCGAGTCCAGTGATACCCCCTTGGCATTTACCGCTCTCACCGTGAAGGTATAAGCGCGACCACGCTTGAGGCCAGAAATCTTGACAGAAGTTTGACCTGGTCCAACCACGATCTTGCGAGCAGCAAGGCCTCGTTCCCACACGATGATGTGGTGCTCAATCAAAGGCGAACCACCGTCTGGTGCTATCTGCCAATTCACAGTGACCGTGGTTTTCACGCCGAGGATTGAAGTCAACACCGGAGCAACTGGAACAGTGGCTGATTCGGTTGGGAGTTGAGGTGAGGTGGTTGGTGCAACCAAAAGCTGAGCAGGGACCTGCACCAAAGCATTGCTGGTGCCAGCTGGCACGGCAACGATGGCTGCAACTGCTTGCGACTTTAGAGCAAAATCAATTTCTGCTGGCGACTTGTAACCGGCACTTTGCAGCGCGGCAACTACCCCGGCGACATGCGGTGCTGCCATCGAGGTTCCGCTCAAAACTGCGGTGGCGGTGGTCGAAGTAAACCAGGTGGAGGTAATGCTCACACCTGGGGCAATCACATCGACACAAGTTCCAAAATTGCTAAAGCTGGCAAAGCCATCGGTAACCGAGCTCGCAGCTACTGTGACAGCTCCCGGCGTTCTAGCTGGGGATGAATTGCAGGCATCGCTAGCAGAGTTACCTGCCGCAACGACCACCGTAAGGCCTTTTGAAACCAAAGATGCGACCGCGGAATCAAGTGTGCTGCTGATGCCACCACCGAGGCTCATATTCACTACCGCAGCCTTACCGGGTTGCCAGTTTTGTGCCACCCAGTCCAATCCGGAAACTACGCCCGAGAGGTAACCAGAGCCATTGCAATCCAGGACTCTAACTGGAATTAGAGTCGCCTGCTTTGCAACTCCATAGGTCTTACTTGCGATAGTGCCGGCAACATGTGTGCCGTGACCGTTGCAATCTAGGGTTCCGCTGCCATCGTTGATGGCGGTGAAACCTTGGGCTACCCGGCTTTCAAATTCAATGTGTCCAGTGGTGATTCCGGTATCCACTACATAGGCACTTACGCCGGCACCGGTATTCGGGTTGGTGAACTTAGTGTCAAGCGGGAGAGTTGCCTGATCAAGGCGGTCCAGACCCCAGGTAGCACCATCTTGTGTAGTAGTAAAGGTTGGGTCATTGGTGACCTCGAAATCCTGTTCAACCGTCAGCGTCTTAGCGCTGGCCATAACAGCCTTGAGCTGCTTGGCGTTCAACTTCGCCACCGCACCAGACATCACGGACTTAAGAACCTTGGAGACCGGAATCTTTATGGCCTTCAGTCCCTTGGCTTGCTCTTCGGCGTCAACGCCATTTTGAAACCTGATCACATACTGCGCGGTTGGACAGGCACTCGCATCGGCGGCAGCGCCAGACTCAACAAAATCAAGGCAATCTTGGTCCACTGCCCCACGGGCCTTTGAGGAAGCGGTTGCCGATCGAGGCGAAGTGCTCACCTGATCGGACTTAGTGCTCTCCTTAGGTCCCTGGTTTGCACCAGAATTTCCGGGGCTGGAATTGCCAGAGTTTCCAGAGTTTGAATTACCTGGGCTTTCCGGCTTTCCAGTTGACGGGTTAGAAGAATTTCCAGCGGTACTCGGATTCGAGTTTCCAGCAGAGTTGGCATTTGAATTTGGGCTGCCGCCAGCATTGGAATTTCCAGCGGCATTGGAGCTTGCGTTGGTGGTTGGCTTCCCATTGCCATTGCCATTCGAATTAGGGTTTGCGGCTAAAGCGACCCCGGAGAAAAACAGCGAAAGCGCCACAGCTGCTGCGGCAATGCCTAGTGACTTTTTCAATTGCACTCCTTAGTTAATACTTTTGAGTAAACCTGGGCTTCAAATATCATGAGCCGACTAACGGCGAGTCTGTCAAGCTAACATCGATTGCTGGGAATACCCAAGCAAAAAGAATCGCAATCAATCCAGCCAGCAATAAAAGGCTAATCGAGGCTTTCACAATTGCATTGCCAGGGAGTTTTTTCCAAATCCAGCTATAGATCACTATCCGCTCCAATCGCAGCCGGTGCTTCGTTAGATTGCGCAACCAGCACTCCCCACCAAGCCCAACGCCGAGTTGAATTCCAGCGTGGATCGCATGTGGTGAGCGTTATCAGCTGGTTGCTATCCAGGTTCAGCCCCTTGGGCTGGGCATCCAAGACCCAGGTTGCAGAATCCGGAATCTTTTTATTCTCTAAAAGCTCATACTCGAACCAGCCAGCAGCTGTCTGAACAAAGACTCGGTCTCCGACTTTTAGTCGCTCGAATCTCGCGAATGGTTCGCCGTTGGTGGCCCGGTGTCCGGCGATGGCGAAATTTCCGATCTCGCCTGGCATGGCTGCCCCTGGGTAGTAACCAACTCCGAGCGAGAGTTCGCGACCACCAACTCCCACCACAATTGGAGTGGCCCAAACATCGCTCTTTAGCCTTGGAATGTAGACCAGCCCGATACTGCTGACCGTGTAGGGCTTCCCCTTCACTTCGACTTGAATCGAAGGTGACTCGGAAGTAAAGACTTGTGCCTTTAGGCCCTCTCGGATCTCGGTAGAGATGGCACTTGCCTGACTGTCGGATACCTGATTGGTAAACCAAAGTTGATAGGCAATAAACAATCCAATTACGAAAGCCGCAGTAAAAGCGAGCTCCGCAAGCAGCGTCAGTGCTTTACGAATCTCTTCTCCTAGCCAAGCTCAAGCTAGCGATAGCCAGCCCAATCAAGACCATCATCCAGACTGCCAGCATTGAAAGGTTTGCACCGGTGTCGGCCAAACTATTTGGCGCGGCGGCAGCGGACTCACTTGGAGTCTCCTGTGGGGCGAACGCCAACTGAGCGAAATAGGTGGTAGTGACTCGATAACAGATGGTGCTAAGGCCATCGGTCAACTTCATAGCCACGCCGTATTCATCGTCAGTGGTACAAATCGTTGGCGGAGTCGTGTCTATCGGAGCCACTGGGGTTTGTGATTCCGAAGGTGAAGGAGACGGAGTTCCACTTGGCGAAGTCGGTGTTGGACTTGGAGTTGCACTTCCAGTTGGCGTGGCACTCGGGCTCGGAGTCGCACCAGGCGAGCTCGTGGTAGGAGACGGAGTCACACTTGGTGAAGGAGTTCCGGATGGGCTCGGGGTAGCTGAGGAGCTTGGAGTGACCGAAGGTGACGGAGTTGCACTAGGACTTGGTGTTCCAGTTGGAGCTGGGGTCGTAGGCGAAGGAGTTTGAGTCGCACTCGGTGAAGTACTTGGCGAGACCGATGGGCTTGACGATGGCAGCACCTTGATCACGATCGAATTAACGGTCGGGGTTGGAGAAGGTGGCGCAATCTTTGGTTCGACCGAAGGAGTTGGTCTTGGGCACGCTGGCAACGTTGCACTTGGAGCTGGAGTGGTGGTTGCCGAAGGGGTCGGAGTCACAGTTCCGGTCGAGGTTGGAGTCGGAGTCTGGGTAGGAGTTGCACTTGGACTGGTGGTTGGAGTCGCAGGTGCCGAGGTTGTGGTGGCAGACGGGCTGCTGGTAGGAGTCGCCTGTGAGCTCTGGGTAGGAGCCGTGGTGGATGCCTGCTTTACACAGATAACAATGTGGGAAATTGCCTTGTCACCGGTGCGGCCACCTGGATCGTAGATGCCGTTGCCGTTTACGTCTGCCCAAACCATCGAACCCTTACCAGGAGCTGGGAACAAAGTGTTCACCTGGAAAGTGGTTGGGTCGGCCGTTAGCGAGCCAGCCTTCACGATCACGTTTGAGTAGACCCAGTTACCGGCTGGTGCGGTGCCAGGGAACTGAATTGGGTCTGGAAGCATGAATGATGTTTCGCTGAATGGTTCCAGCTTCCAGCAGAGTGTGCCGTACCCCTCGTTTTGCCAAACCAGTGGGTTATTTAGTTCTGCACCGGTGTATTCCACATAAAGGTTCAGATCGACAGACTGCACTGGACCGGATACCTCAAGCGGAGTTCCGGTTGCCGAGGTGATCTCGACGGTGCCGCTTTCCGTGCCGGTGGTTATCTTGACATCGGTAGGGCTCAAGGTTGGAGCGGTCGACGTCTTAGCTGGAGCAGCGAAGTACTCGCCCAAGAGGGTGCCTTGCTGCATGTCTTGATAGGCCGCAGAGGTTAGCAGTGGGTTGGCCGTCAAAGTTTGAGATCCGACCAGCAGGGTGCCAACGGGAGTTTGAGCCAATGAGTTCAGAAGGTAACCCAGCGAATTTGCCACTCCGGTGAAGAGGTAACCCATGGTCTCCATGAAGTAGTTCCAGGCGGTTACAGATGAGTTGTTAGTGGTGAAGTAGCTGGCCTCTGGTGAACAGGTCAGTGCCTCTGGAGTTGGAGCTGGGGCGGAAGGGGCTGGTGAGGAAGCAGCAGTGGTCGTGAAGCTCACCGACGCACCAGTCTGAGTTCCAATTCCGTCAGTCACAACAATCCAGTAGTAGTAAGTGGTGCCAGCAGTCAGACCCGTTAGGTTCGCAGAAATCGACGCCGAAGAGCCACCGGTGGTGTTCAGAGCTGTGCCATCAACTGTGGTGCAACCCACCATTGTGGTTGCAGTACCCCAACAGAACCGGTTGGTGGTGTTATTTGGTCCAGCAAAGGCCGAACCGTTGATGGTCGCCGAAGTCTGGGTCACACTGCTAGCCGGGTGAGTTTCAGCGCCCAAGGTGGAAGTGAACTGAATTGATGGGCTAACGGTCACCGATAACAGCGCAGAGGCAGTCTGCCCAACTGTGTCTGTTACCAAGTAAGAAATTGTCGCTGAGCCGCTGAAGCCGGAATTCGGGGTGAAGATCACGGTGCCTGAACCCGTAGTCCAGGTGCCGACTCCATTGATGGTCAAAGAGCCAACACAACTTGAAGTGTTAGCTGGATTAATGATGCAGCCAACCAATGGCAAGATGCTGCTCGTTGTCGGAGAAAGCACCTTTGGAGTGGTTGGGTTGGTCTCACCACTGGCATTGCCTACGGTTGGAGGGGCCGGCTTAGAAACCACCGCAGACATGGTTGCTTCGGTGCTTTGACCTGCTGCATCGGTAATGCGAACTCGAACTCTGTCGATGCCCGAGTAGGAGTTTGCGGCACGATAACTGATCTGGTTACCGGAAATCTTCCAAAGGCTATCGCTTGATACACCGGCGGTTTGCTGCAAGCAGTTACCGCCAGAAACGATGCACAAAGTAAAACTGGTCGATGCCGTCAACGTTGGTGAGAACGTGATGCTCTGCGAACTTGAAACTCCCATTAGCTCAGGAGTAATCGTGGGTGGAGTTGGAGCTAGAACCTGAATGGTCATGGAAGCAGATGCAAACTGGCCATAGGTGTCGGTAATTCCGTAGTAGATGGTTACAGTTCCGGAGAAGGTAATCGGGGCACTAAATGAGACAGTGCCATTTGGATTCAAGATCCAGTTCAAACCATTTGAGGAGGATGACGTTCCAGTACATGGCAGCGAAACTGGCTCTGCGCTGTAAATACAGCGAGTGACATTCGTGACGGCGCTAATGGTTGGAGACAACGTCTTTGATGTTCCTGCGGAAATGCTGGCTGAGGTGGCAGTAACACTCGGGGCACCAATCACGGTGACTGTTGCAGTACCAATTGCGGTAGATGCCAGTCCAGAGGTTGCAATTCTGAAGTCAACCGAGGACTGGCCGGTAAATCCAGACGTTGCCTGGAAAACTACCTTGGTCTTACCGGAATTGAGGTTCCAAGTTCCAACGCCAGCAACTGTATAAGGAAGGCTGATACAGGCTGCGCCATCCCAAATACAGGTTTGAGTTGGATCCAAAGTTCCGTTTTGGCCGGTGATGGTCGGGCTCTCAGTTTGTGTGGTGCCGAAGGCAGTGAAGTCCACCGAGTTTGCCATCAGAGCCGTGGTGACAGTTGCCTGACCAAACGCGTAAGCGATGTTTCCGGCACCATCAACCAGCTTGAATTCAACCTGGGCTGGATCTTCACCGGCAGCGGTGACGTAACCAGGCGCTGGATCAAAGAACAACTTATTGGTGCCATCAGGCATTGTGATGATCGAGAAAACACCTGCGGTGGCAGCGCCCACTCCACCGTTTGCCTTCACAGTGACCGGAGAAGTGCCACAGTTTGATGTGCCCGGAGTGATGATGCAGAACTGGCTCCAGTTGATGCCGTTGGTCTCGCCAACATAGGTAAGGGCCGAACCGGTGACATTGATGTCCTGGCCCGTGATCATCGTTGAGTCGTTGGCGGTAAAGCTAATTGGAGCAGTTGCCAGCACGTTTGCAAGGTTGGGTTCAACACCCGTGACGATGTTGCTGCTGTTCTTATCCAGGGTTGGAAGCGCGATGGTGCTCGAGAAAGGAGTGGTGTGCTTGATCAAGTTTCCAGAGGCAATGTAGGAGAAACCCTGCACCTGGCTGGTGACATTTGCACCGGTATAGGTCGAGCGAGACACGAAGACGTAGTTGGCCGAATACAAACCACCACAGTTTGTTGAAGCTGGCGTGGTCTGGTTGCTGAAGTAAAGCCGATCGGTCAGATAGCCGCTACTGCCACAGCTACTTTTGTCGCTGTAGACGTTTACCTTTTTTAGCTGCCAAGCAGCGGCATTAAAGTTGGCGATTTCGGTAACCGGTGCCAGGTTGATTTCACGTGTGGCATCTGGGCCGGAACCGATGGTTCCGGTGTTACCGGTTACGGTGACAACGATTGTGGACCCGACACCGACGGTTGATCCAGCGCCGGTAACTGCAGCGGAGTAAATCTTGTTGGCATTGGCCTTCAAAGTGGACTTGGAAGTCGTGATGCTGTCCGAGAAGGTGCAAAGCTCGGTGTTGCCGTCCTTGACGGAAACCGTTATTGAGGTCGCGTTCGAGTTTGGCTGAGTTCTAACATCGGCCAAGAAGTAGCTAGCGATTGACTGGCCGGAGCTTACTGAGCCGTGATTTTGAGTGCTCGGCTGTGATGCATTTAGGTCAACAGCTGAGTTATTGGTGTTAATTGTGACCTGAACATTCAGGTTCGTGACGTTTACAGTCGGAGTCACCTTGTATCCGAGATACATACCCTCGGCACGAGGAGAAAACTTAATGTCGTAGTAGGCCTTTGGTCCGTGGAGCGGGGTAACGACTCCAGCAGAACAGGCAGCTGCGTTAGCAGGCTCAGAAAATGGACCGAAGACCACATTCGTGAAGACAGCAGGTAGCAATAGCGCGATCGCTAAAAACTTTGATAGGCCCTTGAACCTGCTGACTTTGACCATAT
>JACCDJ011827925.1_pt1 | contig 16424 bp, 16 predicted proteins | sample 7444481 | NCBI WGS metagenome assembly JACCDJ01 (sample SAMN15323435, study PRJNA562643) | freshwater metagenome | isolation source: river surface water | place: USA:Blue River Watershed | collected 2017-08-15 | reverse complement strand
TTGCAAAGCTAAATCCGAGTGGGTCAGTTAATTACTATCCGGGCTCCCCATTCATTTTTGCGAACTTATTACGACCACAGGATCGTCTGTGCTTATTTGAGCTTCATTCAACTGATATTACGATTTTGCAAGAAAACGTATCTCGCCTGAGACTTGATCAACAAATTCAGGTTCGTAAACAGGATGGCTTTAAGGATCTCAAATCACTTTTACCCCCAAGTAGTAGACGCGGATTCGTTTTGATTGATCCGTCTTATGAACTAAAAGCGGATTATCTAATGCTCGAGACTTGCTTGAAAGAGGCGCTGCAACGCTTTGCTACTGGCACTTATTTAATTTGGTATCCGGTTTTACAACGCCCTGAGTCTAAAAAACTTCCTAAACGATTACAGTCGGTTTGCGAGGAATATCAGCGGCCTTGGTTACGCGCTGAGCTTCGGGTTGCCAATCAGCCCACAGAAAGACGTCTGCAAGCAAGTGGTATTTGGGTCATTAATCCAGTTTGGTCTCTAAAGCCTTATCTTGAGCAATTACTACCCTTATTAACGAATGCCCTATCTCAAGATCAACACAGTCAGTTTTTAATCGAGACTAGTAATCAAACATAACTTCGTTACGGCGTAAGAAAGGAATGCTCCAGGGTGGGTTATAGCGCGCCAATTGCGGCTGACCCAGTGGTGTTAAGTTTTTTGATTTCATCCACAGGCGAAGCTCTTCTGATTTCTCGCGAGTCTTTTCTTCGGAGTTAAAACCTGTAAATGAAATCACTGCTTTGCGTTGTGGTGGTATCTCTTTTAATTTCACTTCAGGGCTTAATGGTGTGGGTAATGTCGCTAAAGTGTATTGGCTGGGCATCACAAAGAACATGCGCCATTCATTGGCATTTGCTTTTTGATTCTCCATCGTCACCGGAGCGGTCATGGCAATTTTTTCACTAGCGGGCTCCATGGTTACTGGTACCGTCATAGCAATTTTTTCATTCTCTTTTAAATCCGCTAGCTTTGTCTTGGATTGGTTCTTACCAAAGATATAACCGGCTATTAGACGAAAGCCCCTGCTGCCTGCATCACTCATATCGCCATCCACCGTTACCTCAGCAATAATCATGGGGGCATACTGACGCAACTCAAAGGGAGATGCGCTTTCAATCACCGTGTATTTAGGTTCTTCCAGTGCCATGAGCGGTAAGGATACTAATAAAGAGCAACATGCAATTGCTGTTTGCCAAACACGTTTCACCATTTTCCTTCCAATACAAAACCTTTCATGCTAGCCTGTAAATTAACTTGGCCCCCAACCGGAAGTGTTAGTTTATCTTTGACGTGCCCAAACGGCAATCCAGTCAGAATCGGAATTGTCTTATCCAAACGCTCCCGAATAAATCGGATTGCACTTTCTAACTGATAACCACGATCAACCTCGTACAAGCGATACTGATTAAAGTGCCCCAAAATAATTGCTTTTTGAGTATTGAGCGCACCTGCTTCCAATAATTGCAGGAGCATGCGTTCAATTCGGTATGGGTGCTCATTGATGTCTTCTAAGAATAAAACTCCGCCCTGCACTTGCTTGGCACTTGGAAAATATGGTGTTGCCAATAAGGTAGTCATGACTGTTAAATTACCACCCCACAACATTCCTGAAATATTTTGTGAGAAATCAATATTTCCCGCAAAGCTTTGCTGATCTGGTACGGCAATACTAAATCGTCGAGACTGAACTGCAGTCTCAAAATGTTGCCAAGTAAAGTTGCTGGGGCTCTCAGGCTCACCAAACTCGTTGAGAGGTCCAAAATCGTAATTAAGCATTGGACCAGCAAGACTGATCGCACCCGTTTTGGCCAATAAACCCATATGAAAACCGGTAAAGTCACTGTGCCCGCAAATTTGTAAGCCCTGCTTCACTGCAATTGCAATCTGTCTCCAATCAATACCGTCGAGCAAACGTTGTAAACCGTAACCACCTCGAACTGACATCACAATTTGGCTGGGATCCAGTTTAGCGATTGCATTAATCTCGTTTAAGCGCTCCTCGTCCTTGCCGGCAAAACGCTCAAACACTCTTTGGGTGCATGAGGAATTACTGACGATGACACCGTGCTGTTTGAGCCATGCTAGAGCAGACTCTGGACTACGCATATCCGGACTTGCTCCAGAAGGTGCAATTAAATGGATCTTCATGAACGTCGTTGTTTAAAAAACTCTCTCAGTAACTCTCCGCATTCATCTGCCAATACCCCACCCTCAACCTTGGTTTGGTGGTTAATCTCTTTGAGAGCAAAAAGATTAGTAACACTTCCAGCCATACCGGTCTTGGGGTCAGGTGCGCCAAAGACAACACGCTTGACTCTAGCATGAAGCATCATTCCACAGCACATTGCGCAAGGTTCCAAGGTCACGTAAAGGGTTGATTCTGGAATACGGTAGTTTTTCAGTGTTTTAGCCGCACTTCGGATTGCCATCATCTCAGCATGGGCGCTTGGATCATTGAGCATGATTGGCTGATTAAATCCACTGCCAATCACTTGGTTATCTTGAACTAAAACTGCTCCCACAGGTACTTCACCAGCACCGGCGGCTTTCTTGGCTTGCTCAAGTGCCAGGCGCATGAATGACTCATCTTGGGAGGATGTCATAAAACTTAAGCATTCTTCGCAGAATAATCAGCCCAACAATTTGGGGTCTCATAGAGCCGAATGCTTTGCAATGAAAGTTGTCCGTTTGTTTCTTTGGTAAAGATGGGCGCCAAAATATCAAAAGCAAATTTCACTAGATTCTCAACCGTTGGCACATCATCCAAAATAACTGTTTTATGGTTAGGAAGAGTATTTAAAAAAGCCACCAAGGCTGTATCCTGTTTGGCAACCAGAAAGGCATGATCCCAGCGCTCAACCAGATGAGTCAATGCAAGTCGTTTGATATCCCCAAAATCAATTACCATGCCATCGTCCGCCTGTCCACGAGAAGCGTGAACAGGACCTAAAACAGTTAACTCAATAGCGTAACGGTGTCCATGTAAATGGCGGCATTGACCGCCATGATTTGGAATCCGGTGTCCCGCATCAAATTCCAGTCGACGTGTAATGGATAAGTGCTGCATTACCGAATCCCGATTATTTTGTGTGTTTGCAAACTTAAGCGCCATAAAGGATGCCTTTGGCATAACTCAACGGCATAGGCAGTATTGTCGCTTAGATTGGGGCCATCCATTGGCTGTAGGTATCGATGCCTAAAATCCATTCGCTCAAATCGATGTAAGGTTGACTCAATCGGCTGGTGTCCAGCTTGAGGAACAACCAACTTAATCTCATTGGCTTGCTTCACAACAAGGTCCGCCCCCGCCTTAGGACTTAAACAAACCCAATCCACGCCTTTTGGTACTGGTAAGGTTCCGTTGGTTTCAATTGCAATCTCAAAATGACGAGTATGAAGCGCCTCAATTAAAGCGGTATCCAGTTGCAACAAAGGCTCACCACCTGTTAGAACAACATAACGATAATGATGAGTCTTCATACTATCGGACCAAGTATTTTCGATGGCGGTGGCTAAATCATCAGCATGTTCAAACTTACCGCCCCCGGTGCCATCGGTACCAACAAAGTCAGTGTCACAAAATTGGCAAATAGCGCTTTGACGATCCTCTTCGCGACCCGACCATAAATTACAACCGGCAAAACGGCAAAATACAGCGGCACGACCTGCTTGAGCACCTTCGCCTTGAAGCGTTGAAAAGATCTCTTTAACGGAATACATAGTTGCAAATGATTTATGAAAACTAACGACTATTCGTTATTAATAGTCTCATATGTTAGATGTTCATTAATCACTCCCACTCAATCGTAGATGGTGGTTTACCACTAATATCAAATACAACTCGATTGATACCTCGTACTTCATTAATAATGCGATTCGATACTTTGCCAAGAAGTGCGTGTGGCAGATGAGCCCAATGTGCGGTCATAAAATCTTGGGTTTGAACCGCCCTGAGTGCCACCACATACTCATAAGTTCGACCATCTCCCATAACACCCACCGACTTCACAGGTAAAAATACTGCAAATGCCTGACTCGTTAATTCATACCACGATTTATTTGTCTCGGCATCAATCGTATTACGAAGTTCCTCAATAAAAATGGCATCGGCACGACGAAGTAGATCAGCAAACTCTGCTTTAACCTCACCCAATATGCGCACCCCAAGTCCTGGGCCGGGAAAGGGATGTCGATCAACCATTTCTTTGGGTAATCCGAGTGCAATACCTAGCGCCCTTACTTCGTCTTTAAATAATTCTCTGAGTGGCTCGAGAAGCTTGAGATGCATATCCTCAGGAAGCCCCCCTACATTGTGGTGACTCTTAATCGTATGGGCACCTTTTTTATCTTTCCCGGCAGACTCAATCACGTCAGGATAGATAGTTCCTTGAGCAAGCCATTTTGCATTCTTAATCTTGGCAGACTCTCGTTGAAAAACGTCTACAAACTCTTTTCCGATAATCTTGCGCTTCTGCTCGGGATCAGTAACTCCTTTGAGCTGAGAAAGAAACTCAGGGGCTGCGTTGACATGAATGACTTTCACACCAAGATTGCGGGCAAACATGTCCATGACCATCTTGCCCTCATTCAGTCGTAACAAGCCATGGTCTACAAACACACATGTCAACTGATTACCAATGGCTCGATGAATCAATGCCGCTGCAACACTAGAATCCACGCCGCCTGATAGCCCAAGAATCACCTCATCACTTCCAACTTGACGCCGAATATTTTCAATGGCTTCTTGGATGTAGTCACCCATTACCCAATCCGACTTGCATCCACAAATCTGATGAACGAATCGATTCAGAATCTCTTTGCCCTTGAGGGTATGGGTTACCTCAGGATGAAATTGAACCCCATAGAAATGCCTTTCCTCATTAGCCATTCCAGCAATGGGGCATGATGGAGTTGAAGCCATTAATTTGAATCCAGGTGGTAACTCGGTCACGGTGTCGCCGTGACTCATCCAAACCTTCAGAATTCCATGACCTTCAGGGGTGCGATGATCTTCAATATCTTTTAATAACTCGGTATGTCCTCGCGCCCGAACTTCAGCATAGCCAAACTCTCTAGCTTTACCAAGAGATTCTGCCGAGGCGACCTCACCGCCAAGCTGCGCTGCCATCGTTTGCATACCGTAGCAAATACCAAAGACCGGAACATTCAATTGAAAAACAATATCTGGAGCTCGTGGGCTATTGTGTTCAGTAACAGAGCTGGGTCCACCCGATAAGATGATGCCCTTACAAGATTGCTTCTCGACAAAATCTTTGATCTTTTGGGGATCACAATCGTAAGGCCAAATCTCGGAGTAGACCTTGGCTTCTCTCACCCGACGGGCGATTAGTTGTGTAACTTGAGAACCAAAATCCAGAATCAGAATCTTATCGTGCACAGTTTTGCCCAATCGGATTCTTAATCAATGTGGTAATTTGGGGCTTCCTTCGTGATCTTTACGTCATGGACATGCGACTCGCGCACTCCTGCAGATGTAATCTCCACAAAACTTGCCTTCTCGTGCAAATCAGCGATCGTCTTGCAACCGCAATAACCCATCGAAGACCGAATGCCGCCGGTCAACTGATGCAAGATACTTAGAACACTTCCTTTGTAGGGAACCTGACCCTCAATACCCTCAGGGACTAATTTCTCTGCATTTGCAGCACTGATATCTTCTTGGAAATAGCGATCTGCAGCGCCATCGGCCATCGCGCCCAATGAACCCATGCCCCGATAACTTTTATACGAGCGTCCTTGGTACAAGAAGACCTCGCCTGGGGCTTCCTCGGTACCAGCAAACATCCCGCCCATCATCACGCTATTTGCTCCGGCGGCCAGCGCTTTGGCAACATCGCCAGAGTAGCGCACTCCACCATCCGCAATTAAAGGAATTCCAGATCCCTTAAGTGCTTTAGCAACATTAACAACTGCGGTAATTTGTGGAACACCAACCCCTGCAACAATTCGGGTAGTACAAATGGAACCAGGACCAATACCAACCTTCACGCCATCAGCGCCATGATCTGCAAGTGCTTTTGCAGCCTCGCCCGTTGCAATATTGCCACCAATTACCTGGATTTGAGGATAGTTCTTTTTTACCCATTTCACGCGATCCAAAACGCCTTGGCTATGACCATGGGCCGTATCAACCACGATTACATCAACGCCAGCCTTCACCAAGAGCTCAACACGTTCATCGTTATCAGGACCAACGCCAACAGCTGCACCAACCCGTAATTTTCCTTCGCTATCTTTAGCGGCATTTGGATGCTCGGTCGCCTTCAAAATATCCTTAACGGTGACTAAGCCACGTAACTCGAATGCGTCATTAACAACTAATACCCGTTCCAAGCGGTGCTTGTTCATCAGACGCTTTGCTTCATCTAAGCTTGCACCCTCTTTCACGGTCACGAGACGTTCACGTGGGGTCATCTTCGCTTTAACTGGAGCATCAAGCTCTTCTTCGAACCGTAAGTCACGGTTGGTAATAATGCCAACCACTGTCTTACCTTGAAGAACAGGAAAACCTGAGAAGCCATGTTCTTTTGAAAGTGCGATAACCTGACGTACGGTCATATCCGGATGAATCGTAATGGGGTCTCTCAGCACACCAGATTCGTAACGCTTGACCTTGGCAACTTCCTTGGCTTGTTCGGCTGGTTTGAGGTTTTTATGAATGATTCCAACACCACCCTCGCTGGCCATTGCAATGGCAAGACGCCCTTCGGTAACGGTATCCATTGCTGCAGATACCAAAGGGATATTAATGGTGATATCGCGGGTTAACTGGGTGACCAGACTGGTGTCACGAGGCAGAACAGCCGAATATGCCGGCACGAGGAGCACATCGTCAAACGTCAGTGCTTTTTGTATGAGTCGCATGCAAAACCCCTAGTCGCAAAATCAGATTATAGAGGTTCTCAGAAAAAGGGTCCTAAATCCCTTCCATATCAGAGCCTTAGAGACAATTTACAGGCTAAGTATTGGTATTACGAGCCCTAGCTTTGCGCTCCTCTTGGCGCTGCTTTGCCTTTGCCTTAAGCTGGTCATCTTTGTCTCGATTGGCTTTCTTGCGGCGCGCTAATTTTGGATCAATCAGCAACGGGCCATAGAGCTCAAGGCGATCACCCGCATAAATTGGGCTATTCCATTCCTTGCGCTTACCAAATACCCCAAAACATCCCTTGCGACTAATAACAGGATCGTCTGCGTCGTTTGCAATCCCCAAGGTTTGCAATGCCCAACCAACCGTTGGTTTTAATGTCTCAGGAATTGTTAATTGATGAATTTTAAGTAATGGCGGGTCAACGCGTGCATCACAAAGCAGAATCTCGATCGTGTTTTGTTTATTGGCCATAGAGTTGTTCGGCTCGCTTTACAAAGCAGTCTACAAATGTACTCGCAATATAGGAGAAAACCGGTCCAATAATCTTGTCAAGGATTGCACTTTTAAACTCCCAGTGCAAATGGAACTCGATCTTGCATGCATCCTCCCGCAAGGGAATAAAACGCCATTGGCCAGTGAACTTTTTAAAGGGTCCATCAACAAATTGCATATCAATTGAATTGGGTCGCTGATTGGTATTACGGGTATGAAAGAACTGCTCAATTCCCTTGAAATGGATCTTAATTTTGGCATCGAGGACGGTCTCAGTTTGTTCATAAATATCCACACCGCCGCACCAGGGTAAAAACTCGGGATAGCGGGCAACGTCCGTTACTAAGCTGTACATCCGGTCTGCGGATTGTCCAATTAAAACAGTCTTATTGACGTCTGCCATAATTCATTTATGAGTATCGTTGATAACAAAAAAGCATTCTTTGACTATTTTATTGAAGAACGCTACGAAGCAGGACTTGTCCTCGAAGGTTGGGAGGTCAAGGCGATTCGTGCTGGGCGTGCTCAAATTAAAGAGGCTTATGTGGTTGTTCGTAACGCTGAGATCTTTTTGATTGGTTCTCACATTAGCCCACTTTCTTCAACTTCAACACATATTCAAGCAGACCCGACTCGCACACGTAAGTTACTTCTGAATGAGAGTGAAATTCGGAAATTAATCGGCAAAGTAGAACAACGGGGTTACACATTAGTACCACTCAACTTGCATTTTTCTAAAGGGCGAGTGAAATGCGAAATTGGATTAGCTCGAGGCAAGAAACAACACGATAAACGGGAAGCAAGCAAAGAACGTGATTGGGAAAGAGAAAAGGCTCGAATTGCTCGGGGCCAACTGTCCTAGTGCACCATATCGGTGCTTTTTGCACCAAGCCCTATCAATTACTCAGAATAACCAAGCAGCTTCGTAATACCGTAAGGGCATGAAAAGCCCTCACGATGAAATGTTTGATAGAAGTGGTGCGCCAAGGCCCCACTATGGAACCTTTCACCGCTGGCTTGGTGAACAGAGTCAAGCCATCTTGGAATTAAAACGCGCCGAGGCTGATCTGATCTTTCGACGTGTTGGAATTACGTTTGCAGTTTATGGGGATGATCTTGGTGCCGAGCGAACCATTCCTTTTGATCAAGTCCCCCGAATTTTTACCGCTCAAGAATGGGCTGCACTCGAAGCTGGATTAAGGCAGCGGGTTACCGCACTTAATCATTTTATTCATGATGTTTACCATGATGAGGCAATTATTAGAGCCGGGGTTATTCCTGGGGAGCAAATCTATAACAACGCTCAATATCGTCCTGAGATGCGCAACGTTGAAGTTCCCAAAGATATTTATGCCCAAATTGCAGGAATCGATATTGTTCGGGCTGGTGAAGGTGAATTCTATGTCTTAGAAGATAACTTGCGAGTTCCATCGGGAGTCTCTTATATGGTTGAGGATCGCAAAATGATGATGCGCCTCTTTCCTGATTTATTCCAACGGTATCGCGTCGCACCGGTTGAGCACTACCCTGACTTACTCTTGGAATGCTTGAAGACGGTAAAGCCGGAAGGTGTTAAGAAACCGAATGTTGTTGTGCTTACGCCTGGTATGTTTAACTCTGCTTACTTTGAACATACCTATCTTGCTCAACAGATGGGAGTTGAATTAGTCGAGGGTAAAGATTTGTTTGTTAAGGACGAACAAGTTTTTATGCGCACTACGCAAGGTCCTGAACGAGTTGATGTGATTTACCGACGTATTGACGATGATTTTTTAGATCCGCTCGCCTTTCGCTCAGACTCGGCTCTGGGTGTTGCAGGACTATTAAATGCCTATCGGGCAGGCAATATCACGTTAGCCAATGCAATCGGTACTGGGATTGCTGACGATAAATCCATCTATCCCTATGTTCCAGAAATGATCGAGTTCTATCTCGGTGAGAAACCCATTCTCAATAATGTTCCGACCTACCAATGTCGCAAAGCGGATGATCTTGCATACACCCTCGCCCATCTTCAAGACTTGGTTGTGAAAGAAACGCATGGCGCTGGTGGCTATGGCATGCTCGTGGGACCAGCATCTACTAAGGAAGAGATTGAGCGATTTAGAACTTACCTGATTCAAAATCCAAACAAATACATTGCTCAACCAACCCTATCGCTCTCAACCTGTCCAACCTTTGTCGAGTCAGGTCTTGCCCCTCGCCACATTGATTTACGACCTTTTGTGCTCTCAGGCAAAACCATCAAGATGGTTCCGGGAGGTCTAACGCGCGTTGCTCTCAAAGAGGGTTCACTGGTGGTGAATTCCTCCCAAGGCGGCGGCACTAAAGATACTTGGGTATTGGAGGACTAGTATGCTGAGCCGCACTGCCGACTGCCTTTACTGGATGGCTCGTTATACCGAGCGGGCTGAAAATACCGCGCGCATGCTGGATGTGAATTATCAAACATCATTACTACCCCAACCTTCGGAATATCGTGATCAGAGTTGGCGTAAGTTACTTACCATCTCCAAACTGGAGCCAATGTTCCTATCCAGTTACGCCAATCTTAATCAAGAATCGATCTTGCGCTTCATGATTGATGATGCGAATAATCCCTCCAGTATTGTTTCGTGCTTGCGCGCTGCTCGTGAAAATGCCCGAGCAATCCGTGGCCGGATTACCTCCGAGCTTTGGGAAACCCAGAATGCTACATGGTTGGAGTTTCAAGAACTTCTGACCAAGCAAGATTTCTCAGACCCCAGCAGTCTTCTCGACTGGGTTAAATACCGCTGTCATTTATCTCGTGGAGTGATGCACGGTACGATGCTTAAAAATGAGGCATATTACTTTATGCGAATCGGTACTCTTTTAGAGCGAGCTGATAATACTGCGCGGATTTTGGAAACCAAATATCAAGATCCAGCAAGTTTGCGGAAATTAAACCCAAGTCAAGATCTTCAAGAAAATGCAGATTCTGCATTCTTTGACTTCTATCACTGGGCAGCACTCTTACGCTCAGTATCAGCATTCGAGATTTACCGACAAATCTATTCGGATCAAATTACTCCTCAAAAAGCAGCAGAGTTATTGATCTTTAATCGCCAAATGCCACGGTCATTACGATATTGTGTTGGCGATCTCATTCCCCTGCTCGGAGAAATCCGCAATCAAGACTCCAAAGAAATTGAAAGATTGATTGGCAAATTACAGGCAGACTTAGATTATTCCGATATTCATGAAGTATTTAATATAGGTCTTGAGGAGTTCACGAAACAGTTTCTGAAGCGTATTAATCATATCGGTGACGAGCTCAGTAACGCATTCTTAATTCCACTTGCAGTTGCCTAATATGACGACGATGCATTTACAAATTGAACACCATACGGAGTACCACTATGAAAACCCGGTACGCTACTCGATTCAAGAATTACGACTTCAACCTCCTAGCAGTCATAATCAATCGATCCTGAATTGGAAAATTCAATCACCAATCCGAGCTAAATCCAATCAGGATGCTTTTGGTAATACCTGTCAAACCTTCGTACTAGACTCCCCCTATAAGTCAATGGCGATTACTGCCAAGGGGGAAGTTAAAAGCATGGGCGGCTATGAGCAGAGAGATCCAGAAAATGCAATATCACCCTTTTATCTTCTTCAACCTACTACTCTGACCGATATATCTCTTGAAATGCAAGATCACTTTGCAAGCGTTCTGCCAAAGAAGGCAGATTTGGATTCCGTGATTAAGCTTGCCAATGCAGTTCGAGAATCAATCAAATATCAAGTCGGTGTTACCAACTTCGCGACTACTGCAATACAAGCGTTTGCCGCAAGGGCTGGTGTTTGCCAAGACCATAGCCATGTCATGTTAAGTTTGTGTCGCTTTGCCAATATCCCAGCACGCTATGTCAGTGGATACTTTTTTGCAGAAGAATCACCTAATTTAGCAAGTCACGCTTGGGTTGATGTTTGCATCTCACCTGAACAAGGTAAATGGTTCAGTATTGATGTGACACACGCATGCATAACAGATTATCGCCATATCCGCCTTGCAATCGGAAGGGATTATTATTCAGCTGCGCCCATTAAAGGAATTCGCTCAGGTGGGGGTAAGGAAGAGCTGGATGCCAAAATTTCCATTCAACAAGTTAAAGTACTTTAAATATGACCTACTGTATCGGTTTATGCCTTGACCAAGGATTGGTATTTCTTGCGGATACCAGAACAAATGCTGGCGTCGATCAAATCGGCACTTTCCGAAAACTTTCTATCTTCCAGAAAGATAAAGATCGATTCTTTGTTCTGATGAGCTCTGGCAATCTTGCAATTACACAAGCTGTCAAAGAAATTTTGTTACAAGGTGAACTATTCGATGGTATTAATCTTTGGAATGCAAAGAGTAGTCATGAAGCTGCGACTGTCGTTGGCTGTGCTGTCAAAAAAGTGAGGGGGCATGACTACGAAGCCCTCCAAAAATCTGGTATCGAGTTCAATTGCAACTTAATCTTTGGCGGACAGGTCAAAGGCGAAAAACCTCGTTTATTTAATATTTATGCAGCCGGTAACTTCATCGAGACCACTCCTGAAACGCCCTACTTTCAAATTGGTGAATCTAAATATGGCAAACCAATCCTTGATCGTGTCATCCGATTTAATACACCACTGAACCTAGCAACAAAATGTGTTCTGATTTCAATGGATTCGACTATTAAAAGTAATATTTCCGTTGGTCTTCCCTTGGATCTAGTGGTCTACGATAAAGACACCTTCAAATTAGATCGAGTGATTACGATTGATGAAGACAATCCCTATTTTGAGATGATGCGCGGTATCTGGGGCGATAAACTGAAAGAAGTTGCCTTAAGCATTCCAGAGCCAAGCTGGAATGGTTCAAAAAAGACCATCTCGATTCAATCGCCTTCTAAGAGGCTGGGACCGGTTCCGATTCACAGTCCAAAGAAAAAGGCTGCTACCAAATCAAAGATGAAAAAATAAGGCGGATTAGATCCGCCCTATTTTCTGCTTTTGATAATTGCTTAGGCCTGATTAGTCGCCAAAAACTCCCACGTTTGAACTACGCTATCGGGATTTAAAGAGATCGAGGTAATACCCTTTTTGACAAGCCACTTGGCAAAGTCAGGATGATCGGATGGGCCTTGCCCGCAAATACCGACATATTTTCCTTGCTTGACACAAGCATCGATTGAACGCTCAATCATGAACTCTACCGCTGGATCACGCTCATCAAAATCAATTGCGAGGAGCTCCATGCCCGAGTCACGATCAAGCCCCAAGGTTAATTGAGTCATATCGTTTGAACCGATGGAGAACCCATCAAAGTATTCGAGGAATTGATCAGCCAAAATTGCGTTTGAGGGGATCTCACACATCATGATCAACTTCAGACCATTGGTGCCGCGTTTCAAACCATACTTGGCCATCATGTCGATAATGCGTTTTGCTTGGGCGATGGTGCGAACAAAGGGCACCATAATCTCGACATTGTCTAGACCCATCTCCTCGCGAACACGTCGCATCGCAGCGCATTCCAATGCAAATGCTTCACCAAAATCCTCAGAGACATAGCGCGATGCACCCCTAAATCCCAGCATGGGATTCTCTTCATCAGGCTCATACCGAGAACCGCCAATGAGCTTTTTGTACTCATTGGACTTAAAGTCGGATAAACGAACAATCACTGGCTTAGGATAAAAAGCAGCTGCGATCGTTGCGACACCTTCGACCAATTTATCCTCATAGAATGCACGAGGACTGGAGTAACCACGGGCTACACTTTCAACTGCCCGCTTCAGTTCAGCATCAATATTGGGATACTCCAATACAGCTCGTGGGTGAACACCAATGTAGTTATTAATAATGAACTCGAGACGAGCAAGCCCAACTCCCGAATTGGGTAGTTGGCAAAAGTCAAATGCCAATTGAGGGTTACCGATGTTCATGGTGATTTTTACTGGGATATCGGGTAATACTCCGCGTTTGACTTCTGTCACCTCAGTCTCGATTAAGCCATCGTAAATACGACCCTCATCACCTTCAGCACACGATACGGTCACAACAGCGCCATCTTGCAATACTTCAGTGGCATTACTACAACCGACAACTGCGGGCACCCCCAACTCACGCGCAATAATTGCGGCGTGACAGGTTCTGCCGCCACGATTGGTCACAATCGCAGAGGCACGCTTCATCACTGGCTCCCAGTTTGGATCCGTCATATCAGCAACCAAGACGTCTCCAGGTTGCACGCGATCCATCTCACTCGCATCCCGAATCACGCGTACTGGACCACCACCAATTTTTTGACCAATCGCACGTCCGGTTGTAATCACTTTGGAGTTACCTTTGAGGCGATACCGTAACTCCACCTGATCAGCTGCTTGGCTTTTTACCGTCTCTGGTCTTGCCTGCAGAATATAAATTTGGCCATCTTCTCCGTCTTTGCCCCATTCAATATCCATTGGTCGACCATAATGTTTTTCAATAATGACCGCATACTTTGCCAACTCAGTCACATCAGCATCCGAGATAGAAAAACGGTTACGTTGCTCGGGGCTCACATCAACCGTTTGAACGCGTTCTTGCGAACCTGGGGGTGCAAACTGCATCTGAATCAGCTTCGAGCCCAAAGATTTGCGAATAATCGCTTTCTTACCTTTGGCCAAGGTTTCTTTGAACACATAGAATTCATCAGGATTTACGGCCCCCTGTACGACCGTCTCCCCAAGTCCATAACTCGATGTAATGAAAACAACGCCCGAGAAGCCCGATTCAGTATCTAGTGTGAACATCACCCCAGATGAGCCTTTATCGGAGCGTACCATGCGCTGGATACCAGCAGATAAGGCAACATCAGCGTGGGCAAATCCTTTATGGACACGATAGGAAATGGCACGATCGTTGTACAAGGAAGAGAAAACTTCACGAATCTTCTTGAGAATATCTTCGATGCCGCAAACATTCAAAAAGGTTTCTTGTTGGCCAGCAAAAGAAGCGTCCGGAAGATCCTCGGCTGTGGCTGAAGAGCGAACTGCGAAGGAACCCTTACCGGAACTATCCAGTTTCTTAAATGCCTCCCGAATTTCAGATTCCAGTTGTGGTTGAAATGCTGCCGACTCAATCCAAGACCGAATTTCAGCGCCAGCTTCGGCTAAAGCTCGGACATCATCCACGTTTAATGTACTCAGACGTTGGGCAATTTTTTGATCAAGCTGATTGTGTTTCAAAAAATCTCGGAAGGCTTGAGCGGTAGTAGCAAATCCAGTCGGAACTCGAACCCCTGCAGACGCTAATTGTGAAATCATCTCACCCAGTGAAGAATTTTTTCCGCCGACCGACTCAACATCACCGACACGTAACTCCTCAAAAGGCAAAACATAGGCGTTTTGCTTATTTTGCATTGACATAAAGACTCTCTAAAGTTAAAAAAACTGGCTGAAGTTCTGTCCTCAAAATCGGGCATACTTGAATTAACGCTATTGTATTACCGGACCCTAATTTGCCTATTTTTTAATCATATGGATTTTGATTATTAATGACCGTACAAAATACTTCTTTACCTCGCATTGTTTACATTGTTTCCGATGGAACCGGAATAACCGCTGAAAACTTCAGTCAATCGATATTGGCTCAATTTGAGACGAGCTTTAAACAAATCCGTATTCCCTTTGTTGACACTCTAGACAAAGCTCATGACGCGGTCATGCAAATTAATGGGACTGACCCAAAGTATGGTCAGGCAATTGTCTTTACAACCCTTGTTAATCCAGAAGTTAATTTGGTAGTGAGTAAAGCAAATGCTTTGGTCTTAGATATGTTTCAAACCTTTGTGGCTCCCCTTGAGCAAACTTTAGGAATGAGATCAACGCATGCGATCAACCGACTTCATCACAATGCGGATACTGACGCCTATAAAAATCGTATTGAGGCAATTAATTACTCCCTAGCGCATGATGATGGCCAATCGAATCAAAATCTCATTGATGCGAACGTTATTTTGGTAGGTGTCTCTCGAGTTGGAAAAACACCAACAAGTCTCTATCTCGCGATGCAGTATGGTTTAAAAGCAGCCAACTATCCATTAATACCTGAAGATTTTGAACGCGGTCAGTTACCCAAAGATTTATTGCCGCATAAACAAAAGATATTTGGTTTGACGATTGATGCCGAACGTCTCTCGCAAATCCGCAATGAGCGTCGTCCAGGGAGTAATTACGCCAAACTGGAGAACTGCCGCTATGAAATTAATGAAGCAACTGCCATGATGCGTCGCGAGTCCATTCCTTGGGTTTCAACGACAAGCAAGTCCATTGAAGAAATAGCTACCACTATTTTGCAAGCGATTCGGTCAGACAAAACAATCTTGGGTTGATATCAGCCCAAATTACCTCGAACACGCTGAGTCTCATATAAACAAACTGCTGCTGAGACTGCAACGTTTAAAGACTCGACTTGAGAATTCTGGGGAATACGAACTTGGGTGGCAAATGCAAGGAGTTCCTGAGACACTCCTTGACCTTCGTTACCCAATACCCAAACCAGTGGTTTCTGGAGCATTTTTTCCAGTGTGTATAAGGATTGTTGGGCAGAGCTTGCTGTTGCCAATAGAGGTATTTGAACCTTGTTCTTGATATCTTCGGGAGTCTGCCCCTCGTAAAAATGAAGATACCGATGAGCGCCCATCGCGGCACGCAATACCTTTGGCGACCAAATATGAGCCGTACCTACGGTACAAATCACTTGAGTGAAATGACATGCCAATGCGGTTCTCAAAATAGTCCCGACATTCCCAGCATCCTGCACAGCATCCAAAATAATGGTGTCGGTCTTAACGGTTGGTAATTGATTAAAACTATCTTTTAACTCAATTAATCCCATAATAGGTGGGCTATTTTCCAGTTCGCTGATGGTGCTCCATAAAGATGGTTCGACAAACTGTAATTGAGTATTTGGGCATTGCTTTACATGTGCACTCTTTAATTGCTCGATCTCTGCGTTTAATAATGCAT
>JACCDJ010530946.1_pt1 | contig 16425 bp, 18 predicted proteins | sample 7444481 | NCBI WGS metagenome assembly JACCDJ01 (sample SAMN15323435, study PRJNA562643) | freshwater metagenome | isolation source: river surface water | place: USA:Blue River Watershed | collected 2017-08-15 | reverse complement strand
TCTAGTGGGACCACCATTAAAATAATCAAGATAGCCTATACTCCACAGTATGGGCTTTTTTTATGCCTAAATAGAAGGTCTGGGTTGAATAGTAGCCATTTTAGTAGCCATTCTCTCGTCCATTTTAAAACATTGGAGAAATTTATTGCTACTAGTAATCTTTGTTTAGCTAAAGTGGTTGCTGCGAACAATGATTAATGGGAGCAATATCGGACGATTTTAACTGTTCAAAAGGAATAATTGCGCCAGCACAAATTGTCTCATATTGCCTCCTGTCGACTTTATCCGCACAGGTACACAATTTAAAAGGTCCGTTGATGTTGCACATGGTAAATCGAAATTGATAAAAAAAATCTACATTTAAAGAATTGTAAACTGCAGAAGACCTTATTTGTCTGGGAGAATTAGCACCTTCAATTAAACATCCAAAACAATTCTCAAATTTTCCTTCAACTTCAATCGCTGACCATTAGTTAACTCTCCAAGTTTCTGAAGGAGCCTTTTGTTATCAATAGCACGAATTTGATCTACCAATATATCACTCAATTTGTCCAACTGATTCCTATTTAAATGTACTCGAAGTATATCAACATCAGGAAGAACATTCGTCGAAATAGGGCAAATAATAGTGGAAAGATGAGCTTCATTCAATAGATCGGTTTGCAAGACCACGACAGGACGCGTCTTCCCAGGTTCGGTCCCACGACTAGGATTCAAGTCTGCAAGCCAAATATCATATTGATTAATTTTCATCGATCAGCTTTTCGAACTCATGAAGAATGTTCATAGAATCATAGCTGGTTATAGCAGATTCTTTTGCTAGCTGATTTTTCAACAATCGCTTTTTGTTCACTCGATTGTAAATACTTACCGCTTCATTGATATACCGATTTCTAGCAACCTGCAGCGCGCCCGTAATTTCCTCAGCTTCTTTGAAGATTTCATCGTCCAGTTTTAATGATAATGTTTTCATAATTCAAAGGTATATATTAAAAGTATATACTGCAAAGAATTTATTGGATTAAAACCCTTATTATCAACAAATTGATAATCTTACTTTAGTTATGCTATCAATCGAACAACAATTCCCCACCATTTCCGGTTATGGTATCAATTCGATGACTATATTTGGCATAAATAAATAACCACATCATGAAAACTAACTTATACTTACGTTTCCTGGGAGTGTTCTTCATACTACTTCTGGGCGCATCATCAGCAAACGCTCGCTTTTCGAGCTTTTATGTTGCAGATTCAAGTTCTTACAACCAATTCAAGGGGTCGATTTTAGATAGTAAAACAAGGAATGAGCTAATTTATGCTAGTATTACGGTCGCAGGAACTTCGATCTCCACGATCAGCAATAGCGAGGGAAAATTTGCAATTAAGGTTCCCAAAGACAATCAGAACGCAAGCCTAGTCATTTCATTTTTAGGCTATAAAAACAAAGTCGTTTCCATTAAAGACTTAAAAGCAGAAAAAAATATCCTGTATTTAGAGCCAAGTAATACCGTCCTAGAGGAGGTGGTGGTGAATTCGAGGGATGTGAAATCACTTTTTTTGGGTGTATTAAATAACAGATTGAAAAATTACGGTGATGATCCACTGGCAATGACAGGATTTTACCGCGAGACCATTAAAAAACGCCGGACTTACGTCTCCCTATCTGAATCGATCGTTAAGATTCAAAAAGAGCCATTTACAGATGGTTATCAGGATATGATTGACCTTTTCAAGGGCAGAAAAAACACAGATTACACAAAGTTAGATACCGTTAATTTTAAATTACAAGGAGGTCCATTCTCCGCTTTGTACATCGATTTAGTCAAATATCCGAGCAACATATTCTCCGAAGATGCCTTTGAATTATATGATTTCAATCTAGAGGAAGTCACCCAAATAAACGGCAAACAGGTTTTAGTTTTAGCTTTCAAACAAAAACCAGAATTCGATAACCCGCTCTATTTCGGTAAACTTTTTATAGATGCGAAAAGCCTGGCTATTGTTAGCGCCTCTTTTGCCCTGAATGTAGAAGACAAGGTAAAGGCCGGACGCCTCTTTACGCGTAAAAAGCCAGTAGGATTAGACGTGTATCCTACGGAAGTGCGTTATCAAATTAACTACCGAGAGCAAAATGGCAAATGGATTTATGCCTATTCACGCGCTGATTTGACCTTTAAGTTAAATTGGGACAAAAGAATTTTCAATACCGTCTACACCACCACAGTGGAAATGGCAGTGACAGATTGGAAAAAAGGGGATAAAAGAGATCCTAGTTCGACAGAAAAATTGAACACTAATGTGATCATGTCCGATAAAGTATCCAGCTTGTCTGACCCGGATTTTTGGGGAGCATACAATATCATCGAACCGGAAAAATCCATCGAAACGGCCATCCGTAAGATTCAGAAGAAAAGCCTAGAATAAAGGGTTATTCGGCTATTTTGAAGAATATTTTAAATTAATTTAGGACAATTCCAATTTAAAGTATTAATTTCAAAATACACAGAGCCAGGTAATTGTGCACAGGATAGGAGTAATGGTTCGATAGTTATCCTAATTTATGACTAGAAAAAACCCTTGCTTGTTAATTATGCTGTGTATGCTTTTCCAATGTCAATTGGTATGGGCCCAAACAGCACAAAAAGAGAACACAGCTATAGTGGAGGTCAAATCCAAAACAGGTAGAATTTGGATGGATAGAAACTTAGGGGCTGCGGAGGTAGCGAAATCCAGTTTACAGGCAAATTCTTTTGGGTATTTATACCAATGGGGGCGTTTTTCAGATGGGCACCAATTTAGAAAATCCAGAACCTCTAAAAAACTAGCCTCCACTTATTCACCTAGTAGTTCTGAGTTTATCCTCTCAGCAAAAAGTCCGAATGATTGGGTTAAAGTCCAAAATGATAATCTATGGCAAGGCGTTGATGGAACAAACAACCCTTGTCCAGCAGGTTTTCGTTTACCCTCATCCAGCGAATTTGATCAAGAAATCGCAACATGGATTAGTAAAGACGCAAATGGAGCTTTAGTTTCACCCCTCAAACTTCCCATGTCTGGGTACCGGGCTAACAGTAACGGCGAAGTGACAGATAACGAATTTAGCGGGGACTATTGGACTAGTACCGTAGAGGGAACTTACGCGAGAGGCCTGTATTTTGATGCAAAAAGCGCCAGTACGGATAAAGGCGGAAGATCGGTAGGCGTGTCAGTAAGGTGTATTAAAAATTAATTCCAAAGGCAATTTACTTTACTCCTTCCATTCAATCGGAATTATAACTTCATTCTTTCTACTCCAAAATTGAAAGGGCGCGTTATAACCTAAATAGGTGTATTCTCCAGCCACTTTAATTCCTTTTTCTTGAAGTAGTTTTAATAAAAAATCACGGTTTTCCTGGATAGATTGATCATCTGCATACCCCCCAAAGGTGATAGCAGCCACATATTGCGGACTCGATTTTACGATTTTTACACTAGAATCATTCGGCTTAGGTAAATCCGATTCTTTGTATTTCTCCGGCATTACAAAACTCATGGTAGATCCTTTTTCAGTCATTTCCATTCGAACAGGTGCCGTCATTGCAATGCTTTGTTTCTGTTCATTCCCTCCAAAAATATAGCCAGCTAATTTCCTAAATCCACTACTAGCGACTGATTTATAATCCGTACCCGGGCTATTAATCGTCGCAAATGTAGCAGAGGGATAGAATCTAATTTCATATCGTGCCTCTTTAAAAACGGTCCGGTATTTTTGAGTTTCAGTCTTCAAACTGCTACTAACAACTTTATAGGATTGTATCAGAAGAAACAAAACCCCAATACCAGCAACGATGTAAATAGTTTTCATATCATGTGTAGATTAAACCAAATGTAGCTTTTATTTCTTGACAGGCAAGGCGCTTAAGAGTCTTTGGAGAAAACCATCCATCGACTTATCATCAATCCACCGCACCACAGCCACTAAATCGTTTTCCTGATCCACATAAATAGCGTTCGTCCCATTTCCAATGTGCGCATAGGCACTCGCAGGAGCCGAAGGATACATTTTTCGATCCGTATTCAGAAAGTAATTCATAAAGCCATAACCCGTATTCGCAGGCGTAGGAGTAGTCGCTTTGCGAATCCAATCCTCAGATAAAATCTGCTTCCCATTCCAATTCCCCTTCCGCAAAGTCAATAACCCCAACCTTCCCATATCGTAGGCATTTATAAACATTCCTCCACCAAAATGCCCTCCACCACTCACAGACTGCACCATTTTTCCATCTAACACAATCCAAGCATTATGATAACCCGTCCACGCCCAGGTATTGGAAGCCCCGATCGGGTTCATTATATTTTCACGCAATACTTCAGGCAAGGGTTTTCTAAATACCAAAGTGGCCGCTAAAGTCAGTGCATTCACTCGCGTATCATTATATTTATACACGGTCCCCGGCTCAAATCGCTTCCGCGTCGTCCACTCCGCCGGCTTATCAGACGGCCGATCCGCCCAGTCCGGCTTTCCCCAAAGCACCCCTTCCCAATCACTCGTCTGCCTCAACAAATGATCCCAACTAATTTTGCGATTATGTTCCGTCTCAAACGGATAAATAAAAGACTTTTTCTCTATTGGATTTTCACTTACTGTTTCTTGCATCGCCACTACCACGGGAGGCAAATAGGTATACACTTTGTCATCCAACGAACTAATTAAACCTTCATCAAACGCTAAACCCACCACAGAGGAAACCATACTTTTCGTCACACTATGCGTCATCTCCACCGCCGTGGGATTCCCCCACTCCGCGATAATATAGCCCTTGTAAATAATAATTCCACCCATAGGTCCTCTCTCCCCCATGGGCCCTATCGGATCTGAAAATGGCTCTTTCCCAAATTGCATCGCCTGCGACAACCACAAATTCCTCGGCTGCGATGTCTCATGATTTATCGCAAAATCTATTGCCTCCTTAATTTTAACCGTATCTATCGCAAAAAATGCAGGAGATCTATGTTCCCAATTTTTAGCAGCGGGATAGTAACTATTTTTTTGCGCTGCGGCACTGATGGCTGTTAGCAAACAGAATAGGGTCAGTAGTTTTCTCATTATAAGAGGGTTATAATCAATTTGAATAATAAAGCGATGAAGGTGCTAATTTGTTCAAAATAAAGGGGAATTAAATCAACCTTCCTATTTTAATCCGTTAAATAAATTAAGCGCCAGATTAAATCATCTCAAATTTTATAATTATTTGATTTTAAAATATGAATTTATCTGCCTACATTTTGGAAACTAAAAAAACAACTAATGAAAAAACTAATCTTACCCCTCGTACTTGTTTCCATGATTTTCACTTCATGTGAGAACAAAACAGAAAAAACTTCAGCGTTTGATTTAGACGCTACAAAAAAAGAACTTGAAACCTGGAATGCAGAATTTGCTACAGCGATAAGCAACAAAGATTCGGTAGGTTTCGCCAATTTATATGCAGAAGATGCTGTTCGCATGGGACCTAATGCTCCACAATTAGAAGGAAGAGCTTCTATCGTCAGCAATTTTGCTGGTGCAATTAAAGCAGGAATTGGTTCAGGCAAACTTACGTTGAAAGATGCCTGGGGTGACGAAAATTTAGTAACGGAAGTAGGAGTTTATGAACTAAACGCTGCTGACGGCAGCCAGGTTGATAAAGGGAAATACATCTCTATTTTTAAACGTATCGATGGCAAGTTAAAGCCTGTTAGAGATATTTGGAATTCAGATTCTCCCGCAACAGCTCCTGCAGCTCCTGAGGCAGCAAAATAATTAAATTGATTCAGTTGTTGCATTAATTGCAACAGCTGAATTTCACATCATCAAGCAATTCAACAAATCAGTGAATGTCTACGATGTGCAGAACGTGTTGGCGTTCCATGTGTTGAAATAGGGAAAGGTTTTCTCAGAAAAAAGCAATTTGCAAAAAATGCAAATTGCTTTTTTAGTGAGAATGAACTGCCGAATTTTCCTCGGTAGTTGAATTAATTTATATTTGTCCACCTATCGCTCTGAGAACTTTCATAATCGTCTCAAATTGAGGCTTAGATCCATCCGATAAAGCTTTATACAAACTAGGACGACTCATCCCTGTTTCATTAGCGATTTTTGCAATTCCTATTGATCTAGAATTGCATATTTAACTATCCTGGCAGCATTAATACTCTTTTTATCGAGATAAATTAAGATTTCCTTTAATTGCGAAATGGCTTCATTGTCCCAAACAATTTTGTAATTGGATTTATCTACCATTTAGATAACTTATCCAATGCATCCTCATGAGAAACATAATTACCTGCATCCATCCTAGCTACAGCAGCATTAATTTCAATGTTATACTGATCTTTACCTATTCTATCAGAAGAATCTACTTCTTCAAGTAAACTCTTGATCACTTCTAATACAAGAGTCTGTTGACCTTTAGGTAATAGAGGCAGATAATTATCCACTTGTTTTTTAATGGCAGAAGTTGTCATAGGCCAAAGATTTAGTTAGACAAACATACAAAAAAAACATCCGATTAATCGAGATAGTGTATTGCAAGAACTTGATAATAATTCAACTGTTATATTTTCTGCTACTTTGCCTCCTCCTCTTTGGCATAACCAATTAAAACTGATAATTTCAAGAAACCATAATCTGTACTATTACCCATGGAAGTTCATCACCATACTCACCATCCAAAATCTTGGAAAGAATACGTTCAAGAATTTTTAATGTTATTCTTTGCCGTATTCTTAGGGTTCATGTCAGAGTATTACCTAGAATACCGTGCTGAGAGACATAAAGAGCATGATTATTTAGTAAGTATGAAGGAAGATCTGAAAGTAGATTTAACTGAAATAAGCTCTCGGGTTTTAGCTATCGAAGAACTAAATAAGAAAAGTCTGAAACTAGAAAAAACCCTATATAAAACGGTTTGGTCAGAATCAGATGTTGATTCGATTTATTTATGGAGTTTAAAGCTAACAGCTACCATCATCAAACCAAACTTTACTTCAAATACAGTAGATCAATTAAAAAATGCCGCTGGTTATCGATTGATTAAAAACCAGGAAATTGTCCGTAAAATTTCTGAATACGAAAAATGGAAGGAAACCATTCGAGTTCAGGAGGAAGCAAACATGCATAATTGGAAAAAGATTCACGAGGCACAGAATCGAATTTTACATGTCACCACTTTAGGGACACCTAAAGCCATCAATGACATTCAATTAGATCGAACTGAGCTAAATCGACTAAAAGATTTGACAGGAAGTGAATTTTTAACAACTGATAAAAAAGAATTCTACCAATATGCGAATGACATTTGGGTGCAACGTGGTTATGCTTCTTATTATCAAATTATGATCAAAATTGCGCAAGACAAAGCAAAGGAAATCATTCAACTATTAGAAAAGGAATTAGCTGAATAGCAGCAACAAATACTACTTTTCTACATCCATTTTCCTTAAAAACTCCCGCAAAACCCCAATGTATTCTTTCGGATTATCCATCATCGTACTATGGGCAGCCTGAGATATGAGTTCGAATTGCGCACCGGGAATTAAACTTGTAAAATAACGCACGCTAGATGGTCTAGCTTCATCATATTCCCCAGCCGTTAAAAGAGTAGGCACTTTGATTGTAGGTAAATCTTTTAAGCGATTGTAGTTCAATAAATTTCCTGTGGCTGTAAATTCACTCGGGCCCCACATAAACGTGTAAACATTTTCACCAAAAAACTTAGCCGCTGAATCCTGCTGCGATTTGGACTTATCACTACGTCTAACGTAGGCTTTGTAATACACTTCCATCGCCTGTTTATAGGCTTCATTATTGAAATTCTTCTGCTTTTCACTTTCCTTGATAGATGACTGAACGGCCAAAGGCAACGTAGCAATTAAGGTATCGGCATCATCTGTCCAAATTTTGGTACTAAATAAAGGACTAGAAAAAATCAAACCCTGAATGCCTTTTGGATATTTTAAATAATAATCCATTCCGAGCATGGTTCCCCATGAATGCCCATATAAATAAAACTTTTCGAGCTTCAGCGCTTTTCTGACTTGCTCTAATTGCTCTACATTTTTCTCGATAGTCATCAAAGTGGTATCCGTTATCCGAGTCGAGCGACCACAACCTAATTGATCAATAAATATGACCGGACGATCATCACTCAACTCTTTTAGAGGTTCTAAATAAAAACTGGATGATCCTGGGCCTCCATGCAATAAAATAACAGGCGTTTTATCACCTTCGCCATTTATTCGATACCAAATTTTTCCACCTTCCACCTCGACAAAACCTTCCTTAGGCTGAGAAGAAGAGGTGCAAGCATTTAACAGAAGAGTTCCGACGAAAAATAAGATGATTTTGTTCATGCGATCAGGTAACTTAATCTATATCTAAAATGGTTTAGGGCGTAATTTATAAACTACTGATTTATTACATTGGTTTGATACCAATTTTATTTTTGGACTTATTTAACTTACTTTATTTCAATAAACCTACTCCTATGAAAAACATACTACTCATCGTACTTTGTGGAATAGCCTACCTTTCCTCGGCATCACCTAAAAAAGAAAAATGGATTCAATTGTTTAATGGGAAAAACCTAAAAAATTGGACGGTCAAAATCCACCACCACGAAGTGGGAGATAATTATGGGAATACCTTTCGGGCGGAAGATGGGATGATCAAGGTCCGTTATGATCAATATGATCATTTTAATGAACGTTATGGGCATTTGTATTTCAACAAACCCTTCTCTAATTATATTCTTCGATTGCAATATCGCTTTACGGGACTTTGGCGAAATGATGCACCTAGTTATACCGAAAGAAATTCCGGTGTCATGTTTCATTCACAAGACCCACATACCATGCCTAAAGAACAAGACTGGCCCATTTCTGTGGAAATGCAATTCTTAGGCGTGTTAGCAGATGGAAAACCAAGACCTACTGGTAACATGTGCTCTCCTGGAACCGACGTCGTTTATCAAGGCAAAATCGATCCCAGACACTGCATCAATTCTAGCTCAGAAACGTATGAAAATGAACAATGGATTACAGCAGAATTAATCGTTCGAGGAGACTCAGTTGTTACCCATAAAATCAATGGAAAAATAGTATTAGAGTATACTCAGCCACAAATAGGGGGCGGTGTTGCGAATCGATATAACCCTTCCCTTAAGATCGATGGCAAATTGTTAAAAAGTGGATTCATTGCCCTACAAAGTGAGGGTCAAGAAATTGACTTTAGAAATATTGAGCTACTGGATTTGTCAAAAGAATAGACTGATGATTAAAAATAGCATAGGGCTACTATTTCTTTTTTTCATAAGCGATGTGAACGCGCAGTTTAAAAAATACACCTACGAAACCCAGCGAATGGGCTCCCCATTTCGCATCACCATTTCTTGCGCGGATTCAAACGGAATTTCAAAAGCTGTAAAACAGGCATTCATGCTAGCCTCCCAGCTTGAAAGCGAACTAAGCGACTATCAAACACAATCCGAACTAAGCCATGTAAATCGCCTGGCAGGAACGGGCTCCTTCTACCCTATTCATGAACCTTTCCGGGCTATATTAAAAGAATCTCTACGTGCCCAAAAACTAAGTAATGGTGCGTTAAATGTTTTCGTAGGAAGGCAGGTTGCCCTTTGGCGATTTGCCCGTCAGCAACAGCAAATGCCTGATGTAAATGCCTTAGCTGAAATTGCAAAAAAGATTCAAGGTGATTGTGTCGAATTTTCATCTGACTCCTCTAAAATTCGCCTAACAGATGCAAACTGTCAGCTCGATTTAGGATCTATAGGTAAGGGTTTTGTGGCACAAAGAGTAGTAGATAAATTAAAACACACAGGATTTCCATACGCTTTAGTGGATGCGGGAGGAAAATTAGCGATGACAAGCCAAGGTCCTTCCGATTTAGCTTGGCAAGTGGCTATTGAAGTGCCCGTATCGAAAGCGCTTTTACCCGAAGTTTTAGCATTGAAAAATGTTTCAGTGGCAACAAGTGGAAAAACGTATCAATCGATTCGTCTAGGGGATGCTACCTATTCTCATGTGATTGATCCGAGAACGGGAATGGCGTTAACTCATTCACGCTCAGCGACAGCCATAGCAAAGGAGGGAGCTTTAGCTGACTGGCTAGCCACCGCTGCCACCGTAATGACCGTGCAAGAAATTGAAGAATTATTAGTAAAATTGAAAGATGTTCGCCTACTCGTTTTCGATAACGAAGCGGGTGAAACCAAAATCCTATTTAACCATCAACTAATTCCACATGAGACGCCTCGTCTTCAGTAGTCTTTTGTTTTCATACTCGCTTTTAGCGCAGGATTTGAAGTCTTACAAACAAGTAATTCCTCAAACAAGCGTTTCTTTCGATATGGTAGCAATTCCCAAGGGAAGTTTTGAGCTAGCTAAGTCGAAGAAAGTACCGGTTGCCGCTTTTTGGATGGCTAAAACGGAGGTGACCTACGATGAATATCAATTGTTCTTTGAAGAATCCCGCGACCCGGAACCTAAACCCCCTAAAGAGGGTCCAGATGCCGTAACTAGACCGAGTCCTCCCTATATAGATTTTACCCTTGGAATGGGGAAAGTAGGTGGATTCCCTGCTAATTCCATGCAGCAATATGCTGCAATCATGTATTGCAAATGGTTATATGCCAAAACAGGTATTTTCTATCGCCTTCCCACAGAAATTGAATGGGAGTACGCGTGTAAAGCAGGGGCAGATATCCCTGCGGATAAATTAGCGGATTATGCGTGGTTTCAAGGGAATTCAAATGAAAAATACCACCAAGTGGGGCTTAAAAAACCGAACGCATGGGGGTTACATGATATGCTAGGCAACGTTTCAGAATGGGTACTTGATCACTTTGACTCTAATCCAATTACCCGAAATGAAAGCCCTGTTTTCCTAGATAAATATGCTGATGCGGTTGTTCGCGGCGGTAATTTTCAAGATCCGGCTAACTTAGTTCGTTCTAATGCCCGCCTAGCTGCTGATCCTGTATGGAACAGACGCGACCCACAAATCCCCAAAAGTATCTGGTGGAACGCAGATGCTCCCTTTGTCGGATTTAGAATCATGCGACCTGCAAAACAACCGACAGCCACTGAAATTAGTGCCTTTTTTGAAAAATATTTAAACTAAACCTATTTATAAACGGATGAAAAATACAAGACGAGATTTTGTAAAGCAAACTGGCTTAACTGCAAGTGGATTGATTTTAGCTCCTTGGGCAGCTAATGCATTTGCTGGCCAAAGTTTAGTGAATGACACCATCAAAGTGGCTCTAATAGGCTGTGGTGGGCGTGGGACGGGTGCCATCACCCAAGCACTAAGCACCAAAGAAAATATTCAATTAGTCGCAATGGCGGATGTATTCCGTGATCGATTAGATGATTGTTATGCAAATTTGATGAAATCCCGTGAAAAGGATACTTCAGCAAAAGCAGTACCCATCAGCAAAAAAGTAGATGTACCTGAGGACCGAAAGTTTACAGGTTTTGACGGCTATAAAAAAGCAATGGAATTAGCCGATGTGGTGATTTTAACAACTCCTCCCGGTTTCCGTCCCCTGCATTTCGAGGAAGCAGTGGCACAGGGAAAGCAAATCTTCATGGAGAAGCCAGTTGCAACCGATCCTGCTGGAATCCAGCGTGTATTAAATGCAGCTAAAATTGCCAAGCAAAAGAAACTAAATGTAGTCGTGGGCTTACAACGTCATTACCAGAATTCTTATCGAGAGATTATGAAGCGTATTCAGGATGGACAAATCGGCGATGTCGTTTCTGCCTCCTGCTGGTGGAATAACGATGGTGTTTGGGTAAAGCCCCGCAAAGAGGGTCAAACAGAAATGGATTACCAGTTACGCAATTGGTATTACTTTAATTGGATTTGTGGAGACCACATTACCGAGCAACATATACATAATATTGATGTTATCAACTGGGTGAAAAATGGCTATCCAATTCGAGCTCGTGGAACAGGAGGTCGTGAGGTACGTAAAGGCAAAGATTATGGTGAGATTTTCGATCACCACATCGTCGAATTCGAATATGCAGATGGAACTATTTTAAATAGCCAATGCCGCCATATTCCAGGGACATGGACAAGAGTGGATGAGCATGTCATAGGAACAAAAGGTAAGGTACATTTTGATGCGGCTAAGATCCTTGACAGTAAAGGAAATGTTCAATATGCATTTGACAAAAAGAACAAGGAAAATAATCCTTACCAAACTGAACATGACGAACTTTGGGCAACTGTGGCCGCGGGGGAATACAAATATGCAGATGCTGAAAATGGGGCTTATTCGACCATGACATCCATCTTAGGTCGAATGGCAACCTATTCCGGCCAAGTTATTGAATGGGACAAAGCGATTAATTCGGGTATCAATATTGCTCCATCTCGTTTTGCTTGGGATGCCGACATGCCTTCAAAACCCGATGCGAATGGGTTGTATGCCGTGGCAGTGCCAGGAAAAACAACTTATTTTTAAAAGCCGATGAAAGGGGATGAACCCCTCGTTTAAAAGAAAAGCCACCTCGTAATCTAGGTGGCTTTTCTTTTAAACTTAAAGCAATAAGCGCCTCAACAGCACTACTTTAATTTTTATTTAACGGTCATCATAATGCCCGCAATACAAATTGTTACCACATAAGAGATCTGAATAATTAATCCAGTCTTGTAATTACGACGCAATTTTTCACTTTTAATTTGCCTTGCTTTTTGCTTATATCCCAAAGCATATTGTTCATTTTTCATCAGATTAGGATCCGGGTAGCCTAAGTTCTTTTCAAGTGGAAAATTACTATCAGAGGCCAGCAATGGGGTTGCCCTGAAAAAAAATCCATAGCCAGGTAAAATGGATGAAATTAAAACTGCGGTGGAGGCTAACTTATATCCTTTGTAATGAATTAAAGCATCATTTTGACCCTGCGTGTATAAATCAACGGTATTATTCTTCAATGCCGAAGATCCTAATTCCTGCACATTCGCCTGGCTATTTACTACAGACTTTAAAGACAAAGAATCTTGCGCAGGTACAATGAAAGATGAACATATAAATAGAGCAATCCAGCTTAAATTTTTCATACGAATTAGTTTAGACCTGATACTTAATTTTGAACGATAATGCGCGCCAATTTTTAGGCTTTTCTAAATTATATAATTGTAGAAGCTATTAAAGCCCCGAAACCTAATATAACATACAGCGGCTGAATTGCAAGTCCATATAAATAATTATTGAGTACTTTTTTCCGCTTTATTTGTTTAGCCTTTTGTTTATATCCTTTTAGATATTGTTCATTTTTCATCAATTGCAAATCAGGGCAACCTAAATTTATATCCAACGGCATAGTTGAAGAAGTGATTAAGGCCGGAACTACGCCTAAAAAAATTCCAACCCATGGTAATGCCGTTGTAAATAATACAGCAGTACCAGCCGGCTTATAGCCGCGATAATAGAGTTGTGCGTCCATTTGACCTTGAGTATACATATCGAATGAATTGACGGTTTTACTACTCTCGCTATGGTCATTTTTTAAATTTAATACGTCAGATTCTGGAAGAGAAACTCCTGATTCATTCATCTCTTCAATTCTATTCTGCTTCGACTCGAATGATCCAATTTCCAAAACCTTGTCACGGACATTTTCACTTGAGGCTAAAGACAAGGAATCCTGTCCATGTACAATGAAAGAATTAACCGATAAAAACAGAACAATTGCAAAAGAGAAAAATTTCATGATAAGTATGTTTTAGGTTTATTTTGATTCTCTATTTTTCTTCGCGGTTGCTAAGATATAACCCTTGATATTAGAGATGTCGGCATCGCTTAATCTTCCACCAAACTTCGGCATCCCTTTAGGCAAGAATATACCATCTCTAACTATCGAATGGAAAGCCCCCATAATATCCGGATGTGAATAAGTTAAATTAGGGATGGTTCCTCCCGGATTACCCGCATTCAAATTATGACATGGCCCACAAAATTTCCCGAATAGCCCCGCACCTTTCGCTACTTGATCGTCTGAAATTTCCACAGGCAAAGTCAAATATTCTTTTTTGGCCTGCTTCTCATAAACCGGCATCGCTACATTTTTCCCGATGGCAAAGGTGTATACCGTACCCGGATTAATTTGCTCTGTACTCCGGTTAGACAATCCTGATACTCCACCCCAACCTACGGCAATCGTTACATACTGAACTCCATCCACAAGGTACGTAATAGGTGGCGCAATGATTCCGGTTCCTAAGTTTTTCGTCCAAACCACCTGACCCGTTTTCGCATCCAGTGCATTAAAATCCCCTTCGGCATTTCCCTGAAATACTAAATCTGAGGTACTTAAAACCCCTGAATTCCAAGTAGTTTTCTCTATTTTACTCCAAACTTCTTTGTTCTGAACAGGATCCCAAGCGATTAATTTACCATAAGATTTAGGGCCCTTCGGATCTACATTTGTTGGATTGTTTGGGTTACTCTTATTACCTGTGCTCCAATGATCCTTGTCATAAACAAAATCTTTTTGATTGCCATGAGACGAAGAGCGCTCCCTTGCTGGAATATATACTAAATTTGTTTTAGGGTTATAGGCCATTGCTTGCCAATTATGCGCCCCAAAAACACTTGGATAAATTTGCTCATTACTGTTTACATATCGCGCATTTGGATTCTCCACCGGTCGTCCAGTTTTTAAATCCACTTTAGAGGCCCAGTTCACATAGACATAAGGCTCGGCAGAAAGTAGTTCACCTGTATTACGATCTAAGACATAGAAGAATCCATTTTTAGGCGCCTGCATCAACACTTCGCGTTTTTTACCTTTAATTTCTAATTGGGTTAAAATAATTTGTTGAACGGCCGTGAAATCCCAAGAATCCCCTGGTGTAGTTTGGTAATGCCATTTCAATTTTCCGGTCTCCGCGTGAATAGCTAAAATAGAAGAAAGGTATAAATTATCTCCCCCACCCGGACTTCGAATCTCTCTATTCCATGGGGAACCATTTCCTGTCCCTACATAAATAAGTTTTAATTTAGGGTCATAGGCAAAGGCATCCCAGGCCGTTCCACCTCCACCATATTTCCACCACTCTCCATTCCATGTTTTAGCTGCCTCCTTCATTTCGGGATGTTCAAAACCATTGGCTGGATTTCCAGGAACCGTAAAGAATCGCCAAATTTTCTTACCCGTCATCGCATCATAGGCCGTCACATACCCCCTTACACCATATTCTGCACCACTATTACCTATCACAACTTTACCATCCATCACGCGAGGAGCACCTGTAATCGTATAAGAACGATCATGAGTAACGGATTGTACTTCCCACTTCTTCTTTCCAGTAGACGCATTAATCGAAACCAAACGTCCGTCTAATGTTCCTACAAAAATATTTCCTTTGTACATCGCAAGGCCGCGGTTAACCACATCGCAGCAAGCTTTTTCTCCAAAACCTTTTGGCACCTGTGGATCATAGGTCCACAACAATTTACCCGTCCTTGTATTAATGGCATATACCACACTCCAAGGTCCACTTAAAAACATAATCCCATCCACGACTAAAGGCGTGCCTTCTATCCCCCGGGAAGTTCCTAAATTTAAACTCCAAGCTAGTCCTAATTGACCTACATTTTGTTTCGTAATTTGACTTAATGGGCTAAAACGTTCCTCCCCATAATTGCGACCATAGGTAAGCCAGTCACCCGAATTGTCATCAACATTTGCAATTTGTTGATCTTGGACCGCTCCCACCACTTTCGCTATGTGTAAGGGAGTGCCCGGAATAGTTTTAGTGATAAAAGCGATGCTTCCTAAAATCAGGACAGCTGCTGAAAATAGTAGAACAAGTTTTTTCATAATTATAAGGTTAACAGAACTTTAAGTATCTTTTATATACCAATTATAGCGATTAAATTTTAGAATTGAAAAATTCTCAACCAAAATATCGATCGCAATAATTCCCCTCTATCTCCGGGTATGGTGTTCTTCCGATGAAACTATTTGGCACATATAAATACCTGACTATAAAGGGATAAGCATCATGAAAACTAACCTACTCTTAGGTCTACTCGGAGTGATCTTCGTATTAATCAGGGTGCTTAATCAGTATAAGCTTGCTTCTCGCGCGTTAAGTCTGCAGATTCGACTACCTTACCTTGCTACAAATAGCTCAGCCACCATTTTTCCTTGTGGGCCGTTTTATAAGAATCATACCATTTACATAAAGGATACAAGCCTACAATCAGCAGAATCCAAATAAGGTATACGAGTCCCAGCCCCACTCCTTCACCTGGAATCGAAAAGAGGAAAGGGATTTTTTGAAGGCCTTTGATGGCATCATCGAAGGAATGGCCTTTATAGAAAAACAATAGCATGGCTATCAGGTGCGCTAAATAGAAATGTATG
>JACCDJ010824729.1_pt1 | contig 16437 bp, 14 predicted proteins | sample 7444481 | NCBI WGS metagenome assembly JACCDJ01 (sample SAMN15323435, study PRJNA562643) | freshwater metagenome | isolation source: river surface water | place: USA:Blue River Watershed | collected 2017-08-15 | reverse complement strand
TTAGTTGGCTACTATTTAAAGTCTCTAAGACCCGAGATCAATATTGATGGGGTTGATATCTCGCCCGAGATGTTGCAGGAAGCTCAAGAAAAAAATGTCTATCGAAACCTCTATGAACGCAATTTAACAGAGCCAGTACTGGGTACTTCAGCTCCATATGATGCGATGATCTGTATCGGAATATTCACTCATGGCCATTTAGGGCCTGATGCCATAGATAACTTGATTCCATTAATCAAGACTGGCGGTTATTTTGTGATCGGAATCAATGCCAAATACTTTCAATCTGAGAGTTTTGCGGAAAAATTCGAAGGATTGCATCAATCTAAGTTAATTACCAAGGCGATTTATCAAGAGATTAAGGTGTACAGACAAGGAAGCGCACACGAAAATTCTCTAAATGTAGTCTCAATCTTCCAAAAAAGTTAGAATGTAGTGATGGCTAAATCATTGGTATTGATGGGGTCGGGCGAAACCAGCCCTACTATGGTTACTCCGCATCAGAATATTTTAAAAGAAGTATCTGGAGCAAAACTGATTCTTGATACACCTTACGGATTTCAGGAAAATGCAGATGAACTAACAGCCAAAATTCAAACTTACTTCAATTTCAATGTTGGAGTTCAGACTGAAGCAGTTAAATTACGTAGTAAGCATGCGAGTTCCGCTGATTTAGCCAATTCGATTGCTGCAATTAGCAAAGCGGAATGGGTATTCACCGGTCCCGGCAGCCCTACTTATGCGCTATCTACTTGGAAAGATACTGGCGCAAGCGAAGCGCTAAAGGAACTTTTAACTAGAGGTACTCTGGTTGTATCTAGCGCAGCTGCATTGACTGTCGGTACTCACACCATGCCTGTGTATGAGATGTATAAAGTTGGTTCAGAACCATTCTGGGTTGATGGCTTAAATCTCCTTGGTGTTGCTACTGGTTTAAGCGCTGCAGTAATCCCCCACTTTAATAACGCCGAAGGTGGCACTCACGACACTAGATATTGCTACATCGGAGAGACTCGCATCAGAAGTTTAGAGGCGCAACTTCCCTCAGATGTATTCATCCTCGGAATCGATGAGCATACTGGCGTTAAATTCGATATCGATTCCAAGGTCGCAACTGTATTTGGTAAGGGATCAATGACTGTCAGAATGAATAACATCGAATGGAAAGTTAATTCTGGCCTCACCGTAAGTTTTGATGAGATTAGATCGCATGCCGGAACCAAATTACAGAGCGCACCAAATATTGCTGAGAGCGTAATTTCAGCTAAATATGTACAACAGATGTTAGATGCTGGCAAAGTTAATGATGCTGTCGAAGCGCTTTTAGATTTAGATAAAGTAGAGCGAGACATAGATACTCGCGCACAAGTACATGCGCTCGTCACTCGACTTGGGGAACTAGCCGCGAGTCCAAAAGTTGATCTTGAGTCAGTGGTTGGACCTTATATAGAAGCGCTCCTTGCTGCTCGTAACTCCGCACGTGAAAAAGGTGATTGGAACGAGGCAGATGCGATTCGAGATCGACTAGTTGAATTGAAGGTATCCATCAAGGACACCAAAGATGGTTCAACATGGCAGATTCAATAACTGAGAATGTTGAGATTTGGAATTTAGTTAAATCTAAGCCTTATCTATCTCCACCAAAAACCTCAGATAATAAGTACCGTCGTGGGGTTCTAGGTTGCATAACTGGCGATCGCAAATATCCTGGCGCTGCGCTGATGACTACCGCAGCAGCTTTAGCTACAGGCGTTGGAATGGTTCGATATTTTGGGCCAAAGAAAGTTGCAAAAGAAGTTATCCAGTTTAGACCTGCCGTGGTGATCTCAAATGGGCCAATTGATGCACTACTAATTGGCTCAGGCGTGAACCATGATTTGCTTGCAAAGTTTCGCATCTACAAATTTAAGAATTCCAAAGTCCCTAGGATTTTAGATGCAGGTGCATTGGACTTAGCCAAGCAGGGCAGAAGCCTAACGATTCTTACTCCCCATGCCGGAGAACTCTCTAGATTAATCGGGGTCACAAGCTCCGAGATCGAGGCTAATCCTGAAAAGTATGCACTGCAGGCGGCTCGAAAATATCAGGTAACTGTTTTATTAAAGGGTTGGCAGAGCGTGGTCGCAAATTCTGATCGCATAATCAAATTGCCGCCTGCCCCCACTTGGCTTGCAACTGCCGGTACCGGTGATGTGCTAGCAGGGATATTGGGCGCTTTAGTTGCTATAAATTGCAAATCTTTGACCGAAAACAATCTAATTGAGATTGGTGCAACCGCTTCCCTCCTCCACTCTGAAGCTGCAAAGCGAAGCTCTGTAGGTCCGATTGATATTGAATCAATGATCAAAGAAATTTCAAAAACCATAATTAATATTGCAAATCATGATTAGTTAAATCATCAAAAAGAGGGCTAGCCCTCAGCTTTTACCTAAATGAAATCCACAAAAATGTAAGACTCAGACTATGGGTTTAAGAGTTTTTATCCATGGTGAAGATGGGTTTATTAATAGCGCTTTAGCTGGATCGCTATCAATGTTGGGGTTTGAGGTAATCGGTGAGACCGAAAGCCAGCACGTGGCCGACAAGATGATTAGCTTCTTGATTCCAGATGTGGCTATCTTCCACGTCGACGTCGATCGAATCAACTCCCTAAATACCGCGAAGACCATTAGAAAGAGATTTCCAAGTATGGGTATGGTGTTGATTACCAGAGCAGAGGACATCAGACTTTTAGGGATTCAGAATAAGGAATTACCGATTGGAATCTCAGTAGTCCAAATCGCTAAACATGGTGATTTAGATGCACTAAAAGCAAAGATTGAGGCAGCTCCACTTCTTGTCAATAATCGAAGCAAGGCGGAGAGATGTAAATTTCTGACCGATTCACAAGTTGAGACTATTCGACTCCTGGCCGAAGGTGATGCCAACTCTGAGATCGCAAAGAAGAGATATGTATCTGAGAAATCAGTGGAACAGATGTTGGCGCGCATCGCAAGTGAATTTGGGATTGTCTTCGATCGACAACAAAACTCGAGAGTGAAAATCCTGAAAAGCTACTATCAGCTGATAAACGGTCGCAAATAATTATTTGAGGTAAGTTTAACTCGTGGATCTAGCCGAGTTAAAAGGAAAATGGAACCAAGTGCTCTTCGCTCTTGAGGCGGAAAATCGGGTTGCGTGGTTGACCTTTTTTGACGCCCGGTTGGCTCAATATTCTGATAAACATTTAAAGTTGGATTTCTCTGATCCCGAGAAATTTTCCGGAGATCATTCATACGCCCACGCAAGGGATAAATTTGCTCCGTTATTAAAGAAAGTAATCTTAGAAATCACAGGTGAAGAGATTGAGGTGTCCTGGTGAGACGTTTGATCTCTCTGTTTATAACTCTGGCATTAGCACTTTCAGGATTAACTTCTGCCCATGCCGCTTCCAGTATCTCTCTTTACATTAAAAAGACGCCATCTATTGGCGAATCTAAAGTGAGTCTCTACGGCCAGATCAAACCTGCCAGATCTAATGTACAAGTCAGAATTGAATCGAATTTGGATAGCGCTCCTGGGGTCTGGAATCGAACATCGCTTGGTGCAAAGAGCAAATTAGGCGGAAGTTGGCGAATCGAGGTCATTTCAACTGCATTGGCAGCTAGCGCCAAATATCGTGCAGTAGTCACAATAAATGGCCAAACCTTTAAATCCTCGATCCGTGAATTAGTAATTGATCACTCCGCCACTATCTCACCTGCTGAACCTAATGAATTGATTCCACTTGCTGGTCCTGGTGGACGAATTCATGGAGTAGACGTAAGTAAATGGCAACATCCAGGTGGAAAATTAATTGATTTTGCAAAAATGTATAAAGCTGGGGTTCGATTCGTGATGATCAAAGCATCAGATGGGAAAGATTCCTCAGATATCGATGCGAGAAAGTGGTTGGCAGTAGACATGGATGCTGCCCAAGCCGCTGGCCTTTACACAGGCTTTTATCACTATGCATATCTACCCAATTCAAATGACGAAGCCACGGTAATTACCGAAGCTCAAACCCAAGCCCAGAAAGCAATTTGGCGTTTGGCTTCTGTCGGCGGTTATACAGATCGCACATTGCCTTACGCGTTAGATCTTGAAAATAATTGTGTGCAGTACAGTGGTAGAACTTGCACGAAGTACACCTCCAAAAAACTAGTGACTTTATTTGCAACTACTTGGTTAAAAATGGTTAAAGAGAAGACTGGACGAACTCCAATTCTCTACTCTTATTCGCAATTTTTAGAGAATGCCATGATCAGAAATGCTGAACTCCGTAGCTATCCACTTTGGCTTGCACATTACGGAATTAATCCCGCGGATCCACTAGGTCAACCGGGACAGAAGATCAGTGGCTGTTACGTGCACTCCTGGACCGCAGCCAACTGCTCATCAGAATGGGCGCTCTGGCAATATAGCTCCTGTGGCATAGGTAAGAAATACGGAGTTCCAAGTGGACGCGTTGATTTAAATGTATTTCGCGGAGATATCCAGTCTTTTATTAATTTAACTAAAGGAACTTGGGTTCCCGAGGCCAGTGACTTGATGCCATTTAAGGAACCAACTTCAATTCAACTGATTTCATCCTCATATTCATCTGATGATAAGCCTGCGATATTTGAGATTAACGTAAATCGACCAACGGGGCTTCCAGTTGTTACTGGAACCACGAAGTTAGTGCTTTCAGATAAAAGCATTCTGCTTGATCAATCTGCAGTGCGATCTAAGAATGGTGCATTTAAACTAACTGTTAAAGGTATTCCCGCTGGAAACTGGGATGGCACACTTCGATTTATCGACCAATCAAATACACATGCAATCGCAACTATCCCCGTACAGCTTTCAATCTTGCAAGGTGAGCGCCCTGCGCCAACGGTAAAACCCTCTGCCAAACCAGGAACTTCAACCAAAGCACCTGCAGACAGCTGCCGCGGACAGATTGTTAATTAATTGCGGATAACGCAGCCTCAGCTCGCTGTGATGCCTTTTCATATTCTGCAATTGAAGCTTTTTTCTGCGCTGCTTTCCAACCCAAATATGGTGCGATTAGATCTGCAATTGCATTAACAAAATCCAATCCGTACTCAGGTGATTCAAAGGCAATTCGAGTGCGTCGCTCCATGACATCAGATACCGTCAATGCACCTTCTGCTACAACCGCATAGACAATTTCGGCTTTCAGATAAGGCAGGTCGCGTACCACTGGCTGCGCGAGTTTGCGATCGTCTTCGATTAAGGCGAATATTTCACTAGCATCTGAACCGTATCGATTTAGTAGATGCGTGATGGTCTCAGCCTTTAAATTGTATTGAAGTGCTAGTTGATCAATTTGTTGCGTCAGAGCCCAATATCCATCAGCGCCGATAATCGGCAATTTGTCGGTCACACTTTCGTTTACCAATTTGGTGATGTCATTAGTTGCCATATCGACCGCATCTTTTGCCATCACTCTATAAGTCGTGTATTTACCGCCAGCTAAGCTGACAAATCCCGGGACTGGACGGTCAACGGTATGTTCGCGAGATAACTTGGTGGTCTCAGAAGTCTTCTTATTTGCAACCAATGGACGAAGTCCTGCGAATACTCCAATGACTTGATCAATTGAGATTCGAGGCTGCAGCATCCGATTGGCCTGTTCGATGATGTACTGGACATCTGCACGATCTGCAAGCGGCTCATTCTCATCGCCCAAATACTCAGTATCGGTGGTTCCGATCATCCATTGATCTTTCCAAGGAATTATGAAGAGAACTGAGACCGCAGTCTTGAGGATTATGCCCTCATCTGCACCGATTGCATCCCCTGGTACTGTGATATGAACGCCTTTACTCATCTTCACTTCATAGCCAGGTTCAATTCCAAATGATTTATGTAACTTATCGCTCCAGACGCCAGCACACATGATTACCACTGAAGCTTTAACTGTGATCTGCTTCTTGCCAATCAAATCTGTCACTATCGCACCAGTAACTCGTTTGCCTTTTTTGGTCAATGAATCAACTTTAGTTCGCGTCAAAATTGCGGCCCCGTGTCGCTTTGCGGTTCTGGCAATCATCATGGTGTGCCTTGCATCATCTACTTGGGCATCAAAATATCTAACTGCACCGGTAACGACATCGGTTCGTAGACTCGGCGCGATTTCAGTTATGGTCTTCTGAGAAAGATGCTTATGTCCTGGTAGCGAACGCTTGAAGCCGCGCAAAGCATCATAAAGAGCAAGTCCTGCGCCAACATAGGTGCGCTCTTTAACTTTCTCGTGAAGCGGATATAAAAACGCTACCGGTTTAACTAGATGTGGAGCAAGACTAGAAACCATCAACTCGCGTTCGTGTAACGCTTCTCTAACTAATTTAAAATCATATTGCTCTAGGTATCGAAGGCCACCATGTATCAACTTGCTAGAACGGCTGGAAGTTCCTGATGCAAAATCATTTGATTCGATCAACGCAACGCTTAGCCCACGGGTGGCTGCATCTAGCGCAACCCCAACGCCATTGATACCGCCTCCGATAATCAAAATATCGAAATGCTCCTTGGCTAGACGAGCTAGGTCTTCAGCTCGCTGCTCGGGATTTAGACTGGAATCAAACATGACCTACATATATTAACGCTTGTTCAAGTAAAGTTCACATATGACTTACATCGGCAGTCTAGATCAAGGCACTACAAGCACCCGATTCATTGTTTTCAATGAATTTGGAGAGATTATTGCTTCTCATCAATTGGAACATAACCAAATACTTCCTAAATCTGGTTGGGTCGAACATGATGCAGAGGAAATTTGGCAAAATACTCAAAAAGTGATCTCGGAAACATTAGAAAAGGCAAAAATCACTGGCTCTGATTTGAAAGCTATCGGAATCACAAATCAGCGCGAAACGGTTGTGGCTTGGGATCGAATTAGTGGAAAACCATTAGCCAACGCAATCGTTTGGCAAGATACTCGCACAGCAGATTACTTAAATTCGTTACCCGATAGCGCAAAAGCAGCTATAACCAAGAAAACCGGGACTCCGATTGCGCCATATTTCTCTGCTAGCAAAATGGCTTGGTTATTAAAGAATTCAATTAAAGACGCCAGCAATTTGGCATTTGGCACCATTGACTCCTGGTTACTATTTAAATTAACGGGAGAATTCAAGACAGATGTAACCAATGCCTCCCGAACCCAGTTAATGAATTTAGAGACTTTAGATTGGGATCAAGAGCTCCTAGAGATCTTTGGTGTTAGACGGGAATGGTTACCTGAGATTAGAAGCTCCTCCGAAATTTATGGAAAGACTAAAGATGGCGTGCCAATCGCTGGAATATTGGGCGATCAACAAGCAGCGATGGTTGGACAGACTTGTTTTGAAAAAGGTGACTCAAAGACCACATACGGAACCGGAAATTTTGCGTTGATAAGCACTGGAGAAGAATTAATTCGTTCCAGCCACGGACTCTTGACTACGGTGCTCTACAAGTTAGGCAATCAACCAGTCCAATATGCGCTGGAGGGATCGGTTGCCGTAACCGGATCTGCAGTGCAATGGCTTCGTGACCAATTAGGAATAATTAATTCGGCATCCGAGATCGAATCGCTTGCAGCAACTGTTCCTGATACTGGTGGCGTCTACTTTGTGCCGGCTTTCTCTGGGTTATTTGCCCCATATTGGAGAAGTGATGCGCGAGGAGTAATTGTGGGATTAACTCGAGCAAATACCAAAGCTCACTTAGCTCGCGCAGCCTTAGAGGCAATCTGCTATCAAACCAAGGAAGTTTTGGAGGCAATGGAAGCAGATAGCAAAATCAAACTTAATGAGATGCGAGTTGATGGCGGAATTACAAACAACAAACTTTGCATGCAATTGCAATCTGACATCATGGGTATCGATGTAGTTAAGCCAGTGATTACAGAGACCACTGCGCTTGGCGCTGCATTCGCTGCAGGATTAGCAACTGGGGTTTGGAAAGACACCAACGAGATTAAAGCAATTTGGAAACTAGAGAAGACTTGGCATCCAGAAAGTAGCGCGGAGTGGCGTAACGCTGGTTACCAAAAGTGGCGCAAAGCAATCACGCGTACCTTCGATTGGGTGGATTAACGCTCTAAGATAAAGCCACTATGGAGCTAAATGGCGTAATACGAAGCGATCGTCAAATGGCAGATGGCCGCACGATTCGTTATTACGACAGCAAGCCAACTAAACGCGAAGCGATTGATCAACGCCCTAAAGAGGAGCAACCAGGGTTTGGGGAGCTTCGCTTTGATCCATTAGTCAATGAATGGGTCGCAATCTATGCACATCGTCAAAATCGTATCTTCTTGCCACCCAAAGAGTTATGTCCACTCTGTCCAACTAAAGGCGATCTACTTACCGAAATTCCAGAATCTGATTTTGAAGTAGTTGTTTTTGATAATCGCTCGCCATCACTTCGCCCATTGGCTCCAGAAGATGGAGATTATGCGCTTCCAGATTATGCAGGCCCTGAGACCGACATCGCAAAAGCAATTGGCAAGTGCGAGGTAATCTGCTTTACCGCCGATCATGGCCAATCATTCTCTGATCTAACTGCTTCTCGAGTTCGCACATTGCTTGAAGCTTGGCGCGATCGAACTTCCGAACTTTCAAAATCGCCATTTATTCGCCACATTGCACCTTTTGAAAATCGCGGCGAAGAGGTCGGCGTGACTTTGCACCATCCGCATGGGCAGATCTATGCGTATTCCTACCTGCCGCCACGAGTTGAGAAGATGTTGGCGATTGCCAAGAAATACAAAGATGAATTTGGACGAGTCTTATTTGATGACATCTTAAAACGAGAACTTGCAGAGAAAGTCAGAATTGTCGCTTCGAATAGAGACTGGTTGGCTTATGTTCCGTTTGCTGCACGGTATCCATTTGAAATTCATGTTGCACCATTAGTCCCAGTTGCAGATCTTGCAGAGTTAAACCAAGCGCAATGTGAAACCTTCCCAGAGATTGCACTTGAAGTCACTAAGCGACTTGATGGAGTCTTTGGAATTCCGATGGCCTACATCGCAGCTTGGCATCAAGCGCCAGTTCGCGAAGGACGAGATCTACTACGTTTACATTGGCAGATCACAAGCGTGCGCCGCGCACCAGGAAAACTCAAATATCTGGCTGGATCTGAATCGGCGATGGGTGCATTCATAATGGATGTGAAACCTGAAGATTCTGCCAAGCAATTACGTGAGGTAAAACTTTGAAAGTCTTGGTAACTGGAGGCGCTGGCTATATAGGTAGCACCGCCGTTGCAATGTTGCTACAAGCGGGCCATGAAGTAAATGTCCTCGATGATTTGAGCACAGGTCATGCAGATTCGCTGCCAAGTGAAGTAAAACTAGTTAAAGGCTCCCTGCTCTCTGACCAAGCTTTGGAAGATGCAATCATTGGGTGTGATGCAGTTATGCACTTTGCCGCCAAATCTTTAGTTGGTGAATCCGTTGAAAAACCGGAGCTCTATCGTGAAGTAAATGTTGGTGGATCTACTGCCCTACTTGCAAAGATGAAAGCACATGGCATCTCAAAGATTGTCTTCTCCTCTACCGCTGCAACTTATGGCGAACCAAAACGAATTCCCATCTCAGAGAAGGATCTCCCAGAACCTAAGAATCCATATGGACAGACCAAGCTTGAGATCGACCAACTAATTGGCCAATCTGGTTTCTCTGCAATCTCGCTTCGTTACTTCAATGTAGCGGGTGCGTTAAAGAGCAAGATTGGTTGGTTGGCCGAAAGGCATAACCCTGAAACCCATTTGATTCCAAACATCCTAAAGTCAAATGCGCAGAACCCAATAAAAATCTTCGGAACTGATTGGCCAACTTCAGATGGCACCTGTATCCGAGATTATGTGCATGTTGTTGATTTGATTGAAGCGCATATTGCTGCACTTAATAATCTTCCAAAGCAAAGTCACGAAATCATAAATCTTGGCTCTGGGACTGGTTACTCGGTAAGAGAAGTAATCGCAGCTGCCGAAGCTGCAGTTGGACATCAGATACCTTCGATCGAGAGTGAGCGTCGTGCTGGAGATCCTGCCGTTCTAATTGCAGATATCTCCAAAGCTCGTTCGTACTTAAATTGGGAACCAAAACGAGAGCTAAAGCAGATGGTTCTAGATACCTGGAATTCAATGCAATGACTTTTGGTGCAGTTTTTGGATCTAAACCAGATGTGATTGCCGCTGCACCTGGTCGAATAAATCTAATCGGCGAACATGTGGATTACTCAGATGGATTTGTACTTCCCTTTGCAATCTCAAGCAGAACCACAGTTGCAATGAAGAAACGTACCGATCAGAAGATTCGACTGGCTTCAGCGCAACGACAATCCTCTATCTTTGAAATTGAATTAAGTGACTTAAAGCCAGGCAGTGAAGGCAAATGGGAGCGCTATCCACTCGGCGTTATATGGGCGCTTGGCATTAAGTCTGGCTTAGATATCTTCATTGACGGCAAAGTTCCACTAGGTGCCGGGCTCTCATCATCTGCTGCGCTTGAATGCAGCATGGCGGTCGCCCTAAATCATCTCTTCAATTTAAATCACTCGATGAAAGATTTGGCGAAACTTACCCAAAAGGCTGAGAACGAATACGTTGGCGTGCCTTGCGGAATCATGGATCAATCCATCTCATTGATGGGTAAAACTGGAAATGCGTTATTACTCGATTGTCGCGATCTCTCATCTAGATTGGTTCCAATAGATCTGGCTGCTAGCGCCCTGGAATTACTAATTGTTGATACCCAAGCACACCATTCTTTAGTTGACGGTGGTTATGCAGAGCGCCGGGCAAATTGCGAATCCGCTGCCAGCAAATTAGGTAAGAGCATGCGAGAACTAACTATAGAAGAGCTCGAAGCGAACAAATCAAAATTAACTGAAATTGAATATCGAAGAGCGCGACATGCAGTAACTGAAATCTCCAGAGTTCTTGAATGTGTTAAAGCGCTTGAAGCTAAAGATTTCAAATTGGTTGGAGAGTTAATTACAAAGTCCCATCTCTCGCTTAGAGATGATTACAACGTATCCTGTCCAGAGCTAGATGTAGCAGTTGATACCGCCTTGAAACAAGGTGCACTTGGTGCACGCATGGTAGGTGGTGGATTTGGCGGCAGCGCGATCGCTCTCTTTAGGCAAGATCAGATCTCACAAGGCAAAGATGCAATTACGAAGTCTTTTGCTATAAATGGATTTAAAGCGCCACGCTTCTTTGAAAGTTTGCCTAGCGAAGGCGCTGAGATTCTCGAATCTAATATCTAAATTTAGTTAATTAATTAACTGGAATCACGGAGATTACTTCTACCCCGCCAATTGCATTTAAGACTTGCACCAAATCTGTTGGATCGCTTCCTGGAATTGCAACGGTGATGTCGTCATAACCTTTACCAGCTTCACTTTTTACGACTACCAAGCCACGGATATCTCCCCCTGCAAAACCAATCGCTGAAGCGACCGCACCGAGTGAGCCTGGACGATCAGGAAGAGTTACCTGCAAACGAAAGAGCGCCATGGGTCAATGATACTCATGGCGCTCTTGTCGAGAATTCCGCTACTTAATTAACTGCTTGGAGCACTTCCTAAAGTGACTGTAAAAGTCTTGTTACCGCCAGATGGTAATTCGACAGTTACTGAAACTTTTGATCCCGGAGCATATGATCGTATCTTCACAATTGCTGCCACTTGATCAGAGATGCGGGTGCCATCAATTGATTTGATGATTGAGCCAACTGGGATTCCAGCTTTCTCTGCTCCCTCCCCGCTACTTAAGCGACCAATCTTTGCACCCAATCCATTGTAAGTATTATCAAAGAAAACTCCGAGCACTGGACGAGTTGACTTACCGTTCGCTATTAATTCATCGATGATGCGCTTTGCCTCATTGATTGGAATCGAGAAACCTAAACCAATAGATCCACTAGTTCCGCTAGAGAGAGTTGCAATTGCAGAGTTAACGCCAATAATTCGGCCGTTTCCATCTAGCAGCGCACCACCGGAATTTCCGGGATTAATCGCTGCATCAGTTTGGATAGCATTTACATAACTTTCAGATCCAAGGGAACCAGCAGTTACTGGGCGATTCAAGGCAGAGACAATTCCACTTGTTACAGTTGAAGATAATCCAAGTGGAGAACCAATCGCGACGACTGGATCGCCAACCAAGACTTTAGATGAGTTTCCAAGTGAAAGTTCTGGAAGATTTCCTTTATTAACTCGCAAAACTGCTAAGTCGTAATTTTGATCTAAACCAACAATGGTGGCCGGGAATTGGTCGCCATTGTTAAGCTCAATCGTCAGAGTTCCACCGCTTGAGGCAAATGAATCCACGACGTGTTCGTTGGTGACAATAAATGAATTCAAGATATTTGATTTGTAGACCCAACCAGATCCAGTACCGCCGCCACTTGCAGAGCGCACCGCAATTGAAACTACGCTAGGGGTAGCGAGCGCGGCAATCGCTCGGACGTCGATTGAATCTCCGCTAATTGAAATTAAGTTCTGGCCTGATGGGCAGGTGGCGCCCTTTGCTATAAACATTGCACCGGTCTTGGTGCTGACACAGGCCTTTGCACCCAAGGTAGGTGAGGTTGAAGCATCCGAAATCCCACCAACAAGTACCGCGCCTGCCGCAAAGCCAATTCCGACTTTAACCGCTGTATTTTTGAAGAATCTCATGTACAGAGAATGCCTCTAAATCCTAAAAAATTCCTCAGAACCGAATAAAAAATAGGGTAAAAATCAGTTAGACCGACCAAAATCACACCTCGACGACATATGCGCCATCGATCTTTACATCGACCTTAGGAAGCGGGCGGATGGATTTCGTCGAGGCGTTGGAAGGCCCGACAACTACTTTTGCATCTTGGAAGGGGTCGAAGGCTGCCATATGGCAAGGACATTCCAGGTGCTGGCTCTTCTTGGAGAATTTAACTTCGCAACCTTGATGGGTGCAGATAGCCGAGTAAGCAAATACCCCCGCACGAGTACGAAAGAGCACGGCTGCCTCACCGTTTGCGCGAGTAAATGGGTATTGCGCCCCAATCGGCAAGACTTCTAGCTTCACGATTCGCTTACCGCCGCCTGCCTGAGCGCTTTCGCGTGGAAAGAATTTTCCAAGGCCAATGAGACCTGCTGTCATTGCAAGTACGCTTCCAATTCGAATCGCGCCTCTACGATCCATATTGATATCAATTCGTTTGTTGCTTGAATAAAGCACAAAGAAGTATGCAAGCCACATAACTGCGTATGCGGTATCGCTTGCGATGAAGTAAGGCCTTACATGGAAAGTCACTGTTAGCCATAACCCAACAGAGGTTGCAAATCCAACAAATGCTGCAAATCTTGGAAGAATAAAAAGTAAAGTGCATAAGCCGGTCGCAAATTCCAGAATCAAAATGAACCAACCGGCAAAAGTTGCGTACTCCAATGAACCTTTTAACAGTGGTCCAATAGGTGAAATTTCGATGAAACCATTGATCTGATTTCCGATGTAATTTACGGTGCCAGGGGTTAAGAAGCTGGGATCTGATGCTTTATCCCATCCGCCATAAATCCAAGTGATTCCAAGCCAAGCGCGCAAGATACGCGTTGAAATACTCTGCGATTGCCAAGAGGCGATTACGGATTTAGCTCGATAAGCCATGAGATGTAGCGTAGTAGGAAAAGCTCCCTGACTTGGACTCGAACCAAGAACCTGCCGGTTAACAGCCGGCTGCTCTGCCATTGAGCTATCAGGGATTGCAGACGGCAAACTCTAGCGCAAGGTTTCCCACGGTAAAAATCACTTTATTACCCAAATCAGATACTTCCCAGCGCCTTTTCTCGCAGTGCTCGGCGCTTGGCTTCTAGCGCCACCAATTCAGAGAAGAGCCCTTGATATTCATCCTCTGTTGGATTGATTCTTTGCAATTTTGATTTGGTATCTGCGATGGTTCTTGAAATCGCAACTTCATGTAATCTCGCAATAATAGATTCTACGTAACGCTCTGAAACTTCCCCATCAGATCGAATTGGCTCAACTGATAATTCGGTAAAGAGCGATTTCAAATCTTCATTTTCAATAGTCTCTAACTTTCCGCCAGAATCAATTGCGCCTCGAAGTGCTTGATAGGCAGGATGTGAAAAGGAGTTGGCTGGTAATTCATTCCAATTCACCGCAAGTGACGGCATTTGCAACTTGCTCTTTAAAACTTCTCGCTCCAAAATCAAAGTTGGCTCTTTTGGATCAGGACGCCAATTTCCAACCACTGGTTCGCTCTTTTGTGCAAAGTTCTTGCCACCGATATGAGAAACAGCACTTGCAACTGGATCAATATCCATACCAAGCCAAAGTGCCAACTGCTTTACATACTCAGGACGTAACGCTTTGTTTTTGATACTTGCGACCATTGGTGCGGTGGCCGAGAGCGCATTTACACGGCCCTCTGCAGTTTGTAAATCGTGTTTCTTAAGTTCAGTGCGAATTGCAAATTCAAATAATGGAACACGGCTAGCAATTAAATCTCTTAGCGCAGCATCGCCATGAGCCTGACGCAATTCGCAAGGGTCCATGCCGTTAGGTTCGACTGCAACAAATGTCTGGGTAACAAATTTCTGATCATCGTCGTAAGCACGTAGTGCAGCTTTTTGTCCTGCAGCATCGCCATCGAAAGTAAAAATCACTTCGCCACGGAAGGCATCATCATCCATCAATAAGTTGCGAAGAATTCGAATGTGGTCATCACCAAAAGCGGTTCCGCAGGTGGCAACTGCAGTTGTGATGCCTGCAAGATGCGCGGCCATTACATCGGTATATCCCTCCACCACAACTACTTGGCGCTTGGTGGCAATCTCGCGCTTAGCTAGATCTAATCCATAGAGCACCTGGCTCTTCTTATAAATAGGAGTTTCAGAAGTATTTAAATATTTAGGACCTTGATCTGCTTCAGATAGTTTTCGGGCACCGAAGCCGACAACTTCACCAGAGATATTTCGAATCGGCCAAATCAATCGATTGCGGAACCGATCAATCATGCCTCTTTGACCTTCTTTGGAGAGACCCGCTAGGTCTAACTCTTCATTGGTAAAGCCTTGTTCGCGCAGATACTTGGTTAACTGATCCCAATCATCCGGTGCATAACCGACGCCGAAGCTTTCACAAGCGCTCTTATCGAATCCTCGATGCATCAAGAATTCTCGGCCAACTTGGGCATCTGGATTGCTGTTTAATTGATTTTGATAGAAAGCTTGAGCTGCGCTATTTGCAGCGATCAATCTAGATTTCAAACCTGGTTTGTAGTCGCTCTGTTTTCCGCCTTCATAGGTCAATTGATAACCGATGCGATTAGCTAGTTTTTCTACCGCTTCCACGAATGAGATATGTTCGATATCCATTATGAACTTGATGGCATCTCCACCTTTGTGACAGCCAAAGCAGTGGAAATAGCCTTTTGAAAGGGTCACATGAAATGAAGGGCTCTTCTCATCATGAAATGGGCAGAGGCCTTTCTTCTGATCTCCACCTGCTTGTTTAAGTGGAAGGTAATCGCCAACAACTTGATCAATTCGAATATGCTCGCGAACATAAGCCACATCTTCGTTTCGAATCATGCCACTCATGAAGATAACCTCATGAAGATAACCTAGCGTGAAGTGCATACGCTGCAGGATCGGTAAGGCTAGCGACTTGGTCGATTATCACTCGAAGTCTGGCATCTGCGCTGCTTGCGGTATGCCAAGCATTTAAGAAAACGGTATCCAGAACTTGCGCACCGGCAGCATCAATCATTTCAACCAACTCGTAGATTACTTTTCGCTGCTTTGCATATCGCGCTTGCGCTTCTGGCGCTTGAATCAGATAGAAGGCGGAAATCGCTTTAAGTAGCGCTACTTCCACCTGCTGTTCACGTGGAATCACCAAATCTGCATCAAATCTACGTAGATCTCCTTCACCGTATTTTGCTCTAGTTGCTTTTTCGGATTCGAAAACAAATCGGCCGATTAGCTGACTAGTGGAATCTTTTAGATGAGCTAAATCCCGGTGCATTCCATCGAAACCTAAAGGCCAGCATGACAATTTTTGTAAGCGCTCTAACGCAGAAGAAATCTCGGCAGAATCTGCCTTCAGGTAATCGCGATCTAAAATCACTGAAATCTCTGCGAGGTCTTCATCAATATCCGGGACGCTAAGTTGGCTTGCCACGATGGCATCTTCAAAATCATGAACTGAATAACTAACATCATCAGACCAATCCATGATTTGCGCTTCAAAAGTTCGTACATTCTTAGGTGCGCCTTGGCGCATCCAGTTAAATATCTCTTGATCATCTTGATAGACGCCAAATTTCTTACTATTTTCAGAGGCGCTCCATGGATACTTAGTGCAGGCATCAAGGGAAGCACGAGTTAAGTTAAGTCCGACACTTCTATC
>JACCDJ011730709.1_pt1 | contig 16438 bp, 13 predicted proteins | sample 7444481 | NCBI WGS metagenome assembly JACCDJ01 (sample SAMN15323435, study PRJNA562643) | freshwater metagenome | isolation source: river surface water | place: USA:Blue River Watershed | collected 2017-08-15 | reverse complement strand
GGATCTCAGCGACATGGAGATTCCGACGTTCATTCGGAGGCAGATGGATTGACGCGGACTCTGCCGCGTCTCCTCCTCGGTGCGGCGCTCGCGGTCCTCGCGATCGCCGCACTTCGCTTGCCCGCCCCTCGCGTCCGCCGTCCCGGCGAACTCCTCGACGCCGAGGTGGCGCGCCGGTGGTTCCGCCGCGACACGCTCGCCGCCGGCGAGGCGCTCGCCACGCTCCTGACCGAGCGTGGGCTCGAGCCGGCCGATGCCGCGGCCATCCTCGACGCGACGCCGCTCGACCCGCGACGCATCCCCGCGGGTCTCGCCCTGGAGATCAGCGGCGACTCCGCCGGGAGCCCCGTCACCACCGTGCGCTTCTTCGTCGCCGTCGACCGCGTGATCATCGTGCGTCGCGTGGCCTCGGGCTGGGTCGCCGAGGATACGCGCCTCCCGTGGGCGGTCGACACCCTCGTGATCCGCGGCACCATCAGCTCGTCGCTCTACGCGGCGGTCGATGAGGGCGCGGCACCGTATCTCTCCCAGGCGGCACGGCAGGAGCTCGCCTGGAGCATCGCGGACATCTACGAGTACCGCGTCGACATGAGCCGCGAACTGCAGGAGGGGGATCGTATCCGCGTGCTCTTCGAGCGGGAGCGGCTCGAGACGGGCGCGACCCGCATCGGGCAGGTCCTCGCCGCCGGGCTCGAGCGGGGCGGCGCTGAGGTGCAGGCCGTCGCGCTCCCGAACGGCAACGGGCGGAGTCGCTACTACGATCAGCAGGGCCGTTCGCTCGCGGCGTCGTTCCTCCGCGCCCCGGTCGCCTTCCGTCGCATCTCGAGCAACTTCGGCGGACGCCGGCACCCCGTGCTCGGCACCTTCCGCCAGCATCAGGGGACCGATTTCTCCGCGCCCTCCGGCACCCCGGTGCGCACGATCGGTGACGGCGTCGTCAGCTTCGCGGGGCGGCGCGGCGGGTACGGCAACACGGTCGAGATCCGGCATCCGAACGGCTTCGTGACCCGGTACGCGCACCTCCGGGGCTTCGCCGGGGGGATCCGCGGCGGCGCCCGGGTCGAGATCGGCCAGACGATCGCGTTCGTGGGATCGACGGGGCTCTCCACGGGACCGCACCTGCACTTCGAGGTCCTCGTGAACGGCCGGCAGCGCGACCCGCGCCGCGCCCTGCAGGCGACGGCGGGACCGCCGCTGGGCGCCGCCGACCGGCCGACGTTCGAGCGGCTCCGCGCGATGGCGGCGACCGCGCTTGAGCAGCCGATGGGCGTGGTGCGCCTCTCCGACCGGTGACCTCCCCGATCGGGCTCCGGGCGCTGCGCGCGCTCGCCGTCCTCGCGGTCGTCGCGATGGCCCTCGACCTTCCCCTCAGGCCGGCCGCGCCGGTGGCGCCCTGGGTGGCCCTCGACGTCTCGGCGAGCTGGCGGACACAGGACAGCAGCGCGTGGGGTGCGGCGCTGCGCGTCGTCGACTCGGCGCGCGCGGCGGGCGCCGACACCCTCCTGCTCCTCGGAGATTCCGTCCGAGCCGATGCCCCTCCCGCCATCCCGGCGGACCGCGCGAGCCGTGTCGCCCCGCTCGTCAACGCGGCCGTCGCCCTCGGTCGCCCGGTCATCCTCGTCACGGATGGACGGATCGCCGATCCAGAGCGTCTCGCGCAGCTCCCCGCGGGCTCGGCAGTCCGAGTGATCGAGATGGCGGCGCCTCGGGACGCCGCGATCGCCTCGCTGGTGGCTCCCGGCGGCGCGCTCGGCGGGGATACCATCGGCGTCGACATCATCGTGCGGGCCGGCGCCGCGGGCAGCGGGACCCGCGCGCTCACGCTCCGGCTCAGCGAGCGTGTGGTGGAGACGGTGACGATCCCCGCGCTCGAGGCGTACGCCGAGCACGCGGTCTCCATCTCGGTCGGCGTGCCGGCGGTCGATGGGGCCACGATGCTCACCGCGTCGCTGGAGTCCGCGGCGGAGGATCGTGTCCCCGCGAACGATTCCGCCGAGTCGCCGCTGCTCATCTCCGGCGCGATCGCGGCGGTCTTCGTCTCCACCTCTCCCGATCAGGACGCGCGCTATCTGCTCGCCGCGCTGCGGAGCACGCGGCGTGGGCCGGTGCAGGGGTTCTGGCGTGTCGCCCCGGGGGAGTGGCGCACCGACGGTGCGATGCGCCCGGTCAGCGAGGCGTCGGTCCGGGATGCGCTGGGGACGGCGCCGATGGCCGTCCTCCACGGTGACACGGCACTCTTCGGGAGCCCGCGTACACTGACGACGGGCCGGCTCGTGCTCGTGGCCCCACCGCCGCCCGGGGAGGATCAGTACCCAGTGGGTGCGGGGGAATCTCCCATCGTCGCCGCGCTCGCCGGGATCCCGTGGGATTCCCTGCCGCCGCTCGACGTCGCGGCGTCGCGTGAGGAGGGGTTCGCAGCGGTCCGCTCGCGGCGGGCGCGACGGTTCGACGAGCGCGTCGTCGTGCGGCTCGTCGACGGACCACGGCGGATCGCGCTCGTCCCGGCAGCGGGGTTCGGTCGGTGGCGGCTCCGGGGGGGAAGGTCCGCCGAGGCGTTCGATGCGCTCTGGGGGAGCCTCTTCGATTGGGTCGGGGCGGAGCGGGTGTCGGACGAGGGCGTCGATCCGCGGCCCGCGCGTGACGCGTCGGAGCTCGTGCCGCGCCGTCCCACCGTGGCCGATGGCCCGGTGGGCGCTGGGCGCTTGATGGCCTCGGCTCCGCGCGCCGGCACCGCCTGGTGGCTCGCCGTGATCGCGGTCCTCGCGCTCTGTGCGGAGTGGATCTGGCGTCGCCGCGTGGGGCTCCGCTGATGTCGCTCCTCCGGAAGTCCTTCTGGCAGCGGCTGAAGGAGATCGCGCTCACGGACGTGGGCGTGCTCGCGCGCGGCGGCGTCGACGCCGATGCCCTCGACCGGCTGGAGCAGACGCTCCTCGAGGCCGACTTCGGGGTCCCGGTCACGTTGCGACTCGTCGAGGCCATCCGCGCGCGGGCCGCCGCCGGGGAGATCCGGACCTCGACGCAGTTCCAGTCCGCCCTCGCATCCGAGATTGCGGCAGCGCTCCGCGCCGGTCGCAGCGCCCCCGGACTGCGGTGGCCTGACGCGGCGCCGGCGGTCTACGTCGTCCTCGGCGTGAACGGTGCGGGGAAGACGACGTTCATCGGGAAGCTCGCCGCGCGCTTGCGCGCGCAGGGGAAGCGGGTGCTCCTCGGGGCGGGGGACACCTTCCGTGCGGGTGCGATTGACCAGCTCCGGGTCTGGGCGGAGCGGACGGGGAGCGAGTTCGTCGGCGGGACGCCGGGCGGGGACCCCGGGGCGCTCGCCTGGCAGGCGATCGACGCCGCCGTCGCGCGGGGCGCGGACGTGGTGATCATCGACACTGCGGGGCGGCTGCATACGAGCGGCGCGCTGATGGACGAGCTGCGGAAGGTGCAGCGCGTGATCGAGAAGCGGCTCCCTGGCGCGCCGCACGAAGCCCTCCTGGTGCTCGACGGGACGGTCGGGCAGAACGCCGTGCAGCAGGCGAAGCTCTTCGCCGCGGCGGTGCCGGTCACGGGCCTCGTCGTCACGAAGCTCGATGGGACCGCCCGGGGTGGCGTGGTGGTCGCCGTGCACGAGGCGATCGATGTCCCCGTGAAGTTCCTGGGCGTCGGCGAGCAGGCCGCGGATCTGCGCGACTTCGACGCCGAGGCCTTCGCCCGCGATCTGCTGGAGGCGTGACGCCGCGCCCCGCCGGCCGCCTGACGCTCGAGACCCCGGTCACCTACCTCACCGGGGTGGGGCCGCGGCGCGCCGAGCTGCTGAAGCGCCTCAACATCTTCACCGCGCGCGACCTCCTCTGGCACATCCCGCATCGGTACGAGGATGCGACCACGGTGCGGCGGATCGCGACCCTGCGCGTCGGCGAGGATGCGACGGTCATCGGGACCGTCGTGAGCACGGGGATCCTCCCCACGCGGAAGGGGCTCCGCGTCTTCCAGGCCGTGGTGCGCGACGCGTCAGGCCTCATGGAGGTCGCCTGGCCCGGCCAGCCCTGGCTCGAACGCCAGATCGCGAAGGAGGACGTCCTCCTCCTCTCGGGGCCCGTGCGCTTCTTCCACGGGCGCCAGCTCACACCGCGCGAGTTCGTGAATCTCGGGAAGGATGCCGACGGCACGTCGGGGGGACGCGTGCTCGCGGTGTACGGCGCGACCGAGGGGCTCTCGGTGAAGGTGCTGCGTGGACTGGTCGAGGCGCATCTCGACGCGCTGCTCCCCCTCGTGGAGGACTACCTCCCCACGTCGATGCTCGCGGCGGCCGGGGTGCCGACGCTCCCCGAGGCCCTCGCGGCGGTGCATCGCCCGACGAGCGTGGCCGCGGCGCTCGCCGGTCGGTCGCGCCTCGCCTTCGAGGAGCTCCTCTGCGTCCACCTGCTGCATCGGCGCGCGCATGCGCTGGCGCAGCAGGCGCAGGATGGGATCCGCTTCACGAACCGGCGCGATCTCACCACCCGCTTCCGCGCCGCGCTCCCCTTCGCACTCACCGGCGCGCAGACACGGAGCGTTCGCGAGATCGTGGCGGATATGACGGGGCCCTGTCGGATGCATCGCCTCCTGCAGGGTGACGTCGGCGCGGGAAAGACCGTCGTCGCCGTCTTCGCCGCGCTCGTCGCCATGGAAAACGGCTATCAGGTGGCATTCATGGCCCCGACGGAGCTCCTCGCCGAGCAGCACGCGCGCACGATCACGACGTTGCTCGCGCCCCTGGGCATCGTGCCGGTGCTCGTGACGGGGAGTCTCGGCGCGGCGGCACGGCGTGCGGCGGCGGCGACGCTCGCGGGGGAGACGCCGTGCCTCGCCGTGGGGACGCACGCGCTGGTGCAGGAACGGGTCCGCTTCGGTCGCCTCGGCCTCGCGATCATCGATGAGCAGCATCGCTTCGGCGTCGATCAGCGCCGCGCGCTGGGCGAGCACCGGACCGAGGGGCGACGGCCCGATGTGCTCCTGATGTCCGCGACGCCGATCCCGCGCTCCCTCGCCCTGACCGTGTACGGCGACCTCGACGTCAGTCTGCTCGACGAGCGGCCGCCGGGGCGTCTCCCGGTCACCACGGCGCTCCGTCCGGAGTCGGCGCGCGCGCGGGTCCTCGGCTTCGTGCGGCGCCAGGTCGAGGCGGGTCGGCAGGCCTACGTCGTGTACCCCCTCGTCGAGGATTCCGAGAAGGTCGCGCTCAAGGCCGCGACCACCGCCTTCGAGGAGCTGTCGAGCGGTCCGCTCGCCGGCCTGCGACTCGCCCTCCTGCACGGGAAACTGTCGTCGGAGGAGAAGGATGCCGTGATGCGCCGCTTCCGCGACGGCGCGATCGACGTGCTCGTCGCCACGACGGTGATCGAGGCCGGGATCGACGTGTCGAACGCGACCGTGATGCTGATCGAACATCCGGAACGCTTCGGGCTGTCGCAGCTCCACCAGCTGCGCGGCCGCGTCGGACGCGGCGCAGCGGAGTCGTTCTGCATCCTCCTCGGAGATGTGGGGCCCGAGGCGGCCGAGCGGTTGCAGGTGATCGTCGACCACGAGGACGGCTTCGAGGTCGCCCGTGCCGATCTCGCCCTGCGGGGGATGGGGGATCTCTTCGGCGAGCGGCAGAGCGGGGTCCCCACCTTCCGCATTGCTGACCCGCTCAAGGACGAGGCGCTGAGCGACCGCGCCCGCGAGGCGGCCGAGCGCCTGCTGGCGGACGATCCAGCGTTGACGCGGCCGCCGCATCGTCGGCTCGGTGAGGTGTTGCGTCGGAACTACGGACGGGCGCTCGAGCTCTTCCGCGTGGGGTGAACGCGAAAGAGGCTCGACCCGGACCGTACCGCGGTCCGTTGCCGAGCCTGTTCCCGCTGGTATCGCCGGTTCGTGCGTTTCGACATGCCACGCGGAACGTGGCCTCGCCGGCGATTTGCCCTTGTCGGACGGTCCCGACGCAGGTGCATCCGTGATCCGGATGCGATGGTCGTGACCAGCGACCTCACGACCTGTGGAGGAGTGTCGAACTCTCCTCCACGGCCCCCAGAGCGGCGTCCCGGTGGGAGCAACGTCCGCGGGTGACCGTCCCGTGAACGCGAGTCGAAGATGGCACCGTCGGCGGCCCGCTTCGATGGGAGAAACCCGGAAGTCGGCGGGGGGATCACCCGACGGGGGACTCGGCGGATCACGAGCGCGCCGCGCGGGAGTTTGCCGACTGCGGTCGCGCGGGCGCGGGGCAAGGCTGCAGGCCGTGGATTCGTTCCGTGAATCTGGCGTCCTGACCGACCGGCGCGCCCGCCGTGACGGCGGTGGGAGCGCCGCCCATCCCCCGCCTCCTGGAGAGCCCTATGCGTGCCCGCGACCTGATGACCCCCCGCCCGGCGATGATCGCAGCCGGCGACACCATTCCCCACGCCGCGGAACTGATGCGGCTGCTGAACGTCGGGATGCTCCCGGTCGTCGAGGACCTCGCGAGCAAGCACTTGGTGGGGATCATCACCGACCGCGATATCGTGGTGCGGCATGTGGCGCTGGGGCACGGCAACGGGAGCAAGGTCCGCGACCATATGACGCGCGGGCCCCTCGTGACGGTGAGCCCGGATGCGGCGGTGGGCGACATCGCGGACCGGATGATCCGCAACCAGGTCCGACGGATTGCGGTGGTCGATGCCCGGGGCACGGTCCTCGGCGTCGTGGCGCAGGCCGACCTCGCGACGCACGTCGGCCCGACGGACCCGGAGATTGTTGAGCGCGTGGTGGAGGGGATTTCACGGCCGGGTGCACTCGTGCACTGAGCGGGGTGGCGCGTGCGGGGCGGTGCCGTCGCCCGCCGTCGCTTCCTCCCCGTCTCGGCCGGGCCTAGCTTTCGCAGGTCTCCTCACGCGAAGCCCGCCGATGTCCGCGTCCGATCCCATCATCCGCATCGCCGATCTCCCTGACCGGGTCGGCCAGACCGTCACCCTCTCCGGCTGGGTGACGCACCTCCGGTCATCCGGGAAGATCGCCTTCATCGTGATGCGCGACGGGACCGGCGTCCTCCAGTGCGTCGTCGCCAAGAAGGAGGTCCCGGAGACGGCGTGGGAGGCGTTCGCGACCCTCACGCTCGAGACGTCGCTGCAGGTCACCGGGGTCGTGCGCGCGGATGCGCGGCAGGCGGGCGGGGTGGAACTCGGCCTCTCGGATCTCGCGGTGATTGGGCCGAGCGCGCTCGACTATCCGATCCAGCCAAAGGAGCACGGGATCGACTTCCTGCTCGACCACCGGCACTTCTGGCTCCGGACGCCGCGGCAAGTCGCGATCATGCGGATCCGGAACGAGATCGAGCAGGCGATCCACGACTTCTTCTACGAGCGCGGCTTCCTCCGGGTCGACACGCCGATTCTGACGGCCGCCATCGGCGAGCGCGCGGGGCTCTTCTCCACCGAGTACTTCGACGAGGGGAACGCGTATCTCGCCCAGACCGGCCAGCTATACGGCGAAGCGGCCGCGGCGGCCTTCGGGAAGATCTACACCTTCGGCCCGACCTTCCGCGCCGAGAAGTCGAAGACGCGGCGCCATCTCACCGAGTTCTGGATGATCGAGCCGGAGGTGGCGTTCAACGACACGCACGCGAACATGCGTCTGCAGGAGGACTTCGTCGCCTTCCTCGTGCGGCGCGCCGTCGAGCGTCGGCGGGCGGAGCTCGTCGAGCTCGGACGCGACGTCGCCAAGCTCGAGGCGGTGCAGACGCCCTTTCCGCGTGTCGACTACAGCGATGCCGTGAAGACGCTGCAGGCCAAGGGGAGCGCCATCCAGTGGGGCGACGACCTCGGGGCCGAGGACGAGGCGCTCCTCGTCGAGGACTACGCCACGCCGATCTTCGTGTGCAACTACCCGAAGGAGGCGAAGGCGTTCTACATGAAGGAGAACCCCGACGATCCGCGGACCGTCCTGTGCGACGACATGCTCGCCCCGGAGGGCTACGGCGAGATCATCGGCGGCTCGCAGCGTGAGGACGACCATGACAAGCTCCTCGCGCGGATCCGCGAGGAGGGGCTTCCCGAGGACGCGTACAGCTGGTACCTCGACCTGCGGAAGTACGGGACCTTCGTGCACGCCGGCTTCGGCCTCGGGCTCGAGCGGACGGTCGCCTGGATCTGCGGCTCCCCGCACATCCGCGAGTGCATCCCGTTCCCGCGGATGATGCACCGGCTCCGGCCCTGATGCGCGGAAGCGCCAGCGGATTCCCGCGTCACCGGCAGCGCTGGTCCGTCGCGGCGTGGCGACGCCTCCACGCGTGAGCGGCCTCCCGCGGAATCCCGGTCAGCCCCTCGACCTCGAGGTCGTGCGGGCGATTCGCGTGAACCGCAGCGCCGCGGAGCGCCGCGCCGCGACGATCCCGACGCGGCGCACGGTGAAGAAGCAGTGGCAGGCCGCCTGGCTGCTCAAGGCGATCGCGCTGATGGACCTGACCACGCTGTCGGGCGACGATACGGCGGGGAACGTGCGCCGGCTCTGCGCGAAGGCGCGGCACCCGCTCCGGGACGATCTGACCCGTGCCCTCGGCGCGGAATCGCTCGGCCTCACCGTCGGCGCGGTCTGTGTCTACCATCGATGGGTCGAGACGGCCGTCCGCGCGCTCGAGGGGAGCGGGATCCCGGTCGCCGCGGTCTCGACCGGATTCCCGGCGGGACTCTCGCCCTTTGCGCAGCGGCTCGAGGAGATTCGTGCCTCCGTCGCCGCCGGCGCCCGCGAGATCGACATCGTGATCACGCGGGCGTATGTCCTCACCGGGGACTGGGCCGCCCTCTATGACGAGGTCCGCGCCTTCCGTGAGGCCTGCGGCGTCGCGCATATGAAGGCGATTCTCGCCACCGGCGAACTCGCGACGCTCACGAACGTCGCGCGCGCGAGCTGGGTCGCCATGCAGGCGGGGGCGGACTTCATCAAGACGAGCACCGGCAAGGAGGGCGTCAATGCGACGCTCCCCGTCTCCCTCGCGATGGTGCGGCAGATCCGCGCGTACCACGAGGCCACCGGTGCGCACGTGGGCTACAAGCCCGCGGGCGGGATCCGCACCGCGAAGCAGGCGCTCGACTACCTGCTGTTGATGAAGGAGGAGCTGGGGGTGCGCTGGCTCCAACCCGACCTGTTCCGGTTCGGCGCCTCCTCGCTCCTGACCGATATCGAACGCCAGCTCGAGCACTTCGCGACCGGCCGGTACGCGGCCGCGCACCGTCACCCGATGCCCTGAGGCACGCGCCGATGCCGACCGTGACCGAGATCTTCGAGACAATGGACTACGGCCCCGCGCCCGAGGGGGATGCGGAGGCGCGCGCGTGGCTCGCCGGCCATCGCGCGGTGTTCGGGCATTTCATCGGCGGGACGTGGACGAAGCCGGGGACGACGTTCGACGTCACCGACCCGAGCACGAACGCGCGGCTCGCGCGCGTCACGCAGGGCACGTCGAAGGATGTCGACGCCGCCGTCGCCGCGGCGCGGAAGGCGTTCGGGCCCTGGACACGGCTCCCCGCGCATGCGCGGGCCCGGCACCTCTACGCGCTGGCTCGGATGGTGCAGAAGCACAGCCGCCTCTTCGCGGTGCTTGAAACCCTCGACAACGGGAAGTCGATCCGCGAGACGCGTGACCTCGACATCCCGCTGGTCGCGCGGCACTTCTACCATCACGCGGGGTGGGCGCAGCTGCGGCCCGCCGAGTTCGAGGGCTACGGCCCTGTGGGTGTGGTGGGGCAGGTGATCCCGTGGAACTTTCCGCTGTTGATGCTCGCGTGGAAGGTCGCGCCGGCGCTCGCGGCGGGGAACACGGTGGTGCTCAAACCCGCCGAGTACACGCCGCTGACGGCGCTTCTCTTCGCGGAGCTGGCGCATCAGGCCGGGCTCCCCGCGGGCGTGCTGAACGTGATCACCGGCGACGGGCGGACCGGGGCCGCACTCGTCGAGCACCGCGGCATCGACAAGGTCGCCTTCACCGGGTCCACCGAGGTGGGACGGATCATCCGGAAGGCGACCGCCGGGAGCGGGAAGAAACTCTCGCTCGAACTCGGCGGGAAGTCGCCCCTCATCGTGTACGAGGACGCCGACCTCGATGCCGTTGTCGAGGGGGTGGTCGATGCGATCTGGTTCAACCAGGGTCAGGTCTGCTGCGCCGGGTCGCGCCTGCTGGTGCAGGAGGGGGTGCACGACCGGCTGATCACCAAGCTGCGCGCCCGGATGGAGACGCTTCGCGTGGGGCCGCCGCTCGACAAGGCCGTCGATATGGGCGCGATCGTCTCGGCGGAGCAGCTCGCGCGCATCCGCGCGCTCTGTGCGACCGGTACGGCGGAAGGGGCGACGATGTGGCAGCCGAGCACGCCGGTCCCGACGACCGGCTGCTTCTTTCCGCCGACGCTCTTCACGGAGGTCGCCCCCGCGAGCACGATCGCGCAGGAGGAGATCTTCGGCCCCGTATTGGTGGCGATGAGCTTCCGCACCCCGGAGGAGTCGGTGGCGCTCGCGAACAACACGCCCTACGGGCTGGCGGCGAGCGTCTGGACGGAGAACGTGAACCTCGCGCTCGACATCGCGCCGAAGCTCAAGGCGGGCGTGGTGTGGGTGAACGCGACGAATCTCTTCGATGCGGCCGCCGGGTTCGGCGGCTATCGCGAGAGCGGGTACGGGCGCGAGGGGGGGCGCGAGGGGATGTGGGAGTACCTCGCCCCCGTGACGACGCCGGCGGGCCGTGCCGGCGCCACCGTGCGTGCCAAGGGGAAGGGCGCGCGCGCGGTGGCGGCCACGCCCATCACCGAGGCGCTGCCCGCCATCGATCGGACGCCGAAGCTCTTCGTCGGCGGGAAGCAGGTCCGCCCGGACTCCGGGTATGCCCGCGTGATCGCGGATCCGAAGGGGCGGCGCATCGGCGAGGTTGGGGAGGGGAATCGCAAGGATCTGCGGAATGCGGTCGAGGCCGCGCGCGCTGCGGTCAGCGGCTGGAGCCGCGCGACGGCGCATCTGCGCGCGCAGATCCTCTACTACGTCGCCGAGAACCTCTCGGCGCGTCGCGACGAGTTCGCCTCACGCCTGCGGGCGATGAGCGGAGGCACTGCCGCTGCGGCGCGTGCGGAAGTGGAGGCGAGCATCGATCGCCTGTTCACCTACGGGGCGTGGGCCGACAAGTGGGATGGCGCGGTGCACCACGTGCCGATCCGCGGCATCGCGATCGCGATGCCCGAGGCGATCGGCGTCGTGGGCGTCGCGGCGCCGGACGAGGCGCCGCTGCTGGGGCTCGTGTCCACCATCGCCCCCCTCGTCGCGACGGGGAACGCGGTGGTCGCCATCCCGAGCGAGCCGCATCCCCTCGCGGCGACGGACCTGTATACGGTCTTCGAGAGTTCCGACGTGCCGGCGGGCGTGATCAATCTCGTGACCGGCGCGAAGGATGCGCTCGCCGCCGTCCTCGCGGCGCACGACGACGTCGACGCTGTGTGGTACTGGGGCACCGCGGCGGGACGCACGGCGGTGGAGGCAGCCTCCATCGGCAACCTGAAGCGCACCTGGTGCCACACGAGCCCGGTCGATTGGTCCGCCGCTCCGGACGCGCCGGCCTTCCTCCGTGAGGCGACGCACGTCAAGAACATTTGGGTCCCCTACGGCGAGTGAACGATGTTCCCACGTGACCTGTACGAGATCGTCCATCTCATCGGTATCGCCCTCACGATGGCGGCGCTCGGCGCCACCGCGCTGCACGCGCTCGAGGGTGGGACGCGTCGTGGTCCGCGCGCGCGACGTGCGCTCGTCGCGCTCTACGGCGGTGGCCTCTTCCTGGTCCTGCTCGGCGGCTTCGGGATGCTCGCGCGCCTCGGCATCGCGCGCGCGGGGATCGCCGCCTTCCCCGGGTGGCTCTGGGCGAAGCTCGCCGTGTGGGCGGTCCTCGGCGCCGTGATGCTGCTCCCGTATCGCCGGCCCGCGTGGGGGATGCCGATGCTCCTGCTCGCGCCGCTGCTGATAGGGCTCGCGACCTACTTCGCGCTCTACAAGCCAATCTGACCCGATCGGCGCCCACGCGCGCCGTCGCCGGAGCGCGTCAGGGCGTGGCGTGGCCGCACGGCGCGGCCCGCGTCGGCGCGGTCAGCCGCGTTCCTGTGCCTTCACCTCGTCCCAGATGCGGTCGAGCGCCTCAAGCCCGGCCGTCCGGACATCGAGCCCGCGTGCGGCGGCGCGCTGCTCCACCGACTCGAAGCGGCGCTGGAACTTCGCGTTCGCCCGGTCGAGCGCGAGCGCGGGATGCGTCCCGGCCTTGCGACAGAGATTGACCACCGCGAAGAGTAGGTCGCCGAGTTCCTCCTCGAGCGCGGCGTGCCGCGGATCGGCGCTGGGCACCCCGTGCGTCTCGAAGTACGCGCCGTCCTGCGCGATCTGCGCGCGCACCTCGTCCAACTCCTCGGCGACCTTCTCGAGCGGGCCCGCCACGTCAGGCCAGTCGAAGCCGACCCCCGCCGCGCGTTCCTGGAGCCGATGGGCGCGGTGCAGGGCGGGGAGCCCGGCGGGGAGGCCCTCCGCGAGCGACCCGCGCGTCTTCGCCTTCATCTGCTCCCAGGGCGTGCGCTCGGTGTCGGTCCCGTAGAGCCAGGGGTGCCGCCGCCGCATCTTCCCGACCAGCGAGCCGGCCACCTGCTCCGGGCCGAAGGCGCCGCGCTCCTCGGCGATCACCGCGTGGAAGAGGACCTGCAGGAGGACGTCGCCGAGCTCACCGCACATCGCGGCGTCGTCGCGGTCGCGGAGCGCCTCGTCGAGCTCGTGCATCTCCTCGTTGAGATAGGGGCGGAGCGACTCGTGCGTCTGGGCCCGATCCCAGGCATCGCGGGCGCGGAGGTCGCGCATGATCGCGAGCGCATCATCAAGCGTGGCTTTGTCTTGCATGGCTCAGAGGGCTCCGGTACTCTTTCGGCTTCGCATGGGAGCAGAATCTAGTCCGCCCGTCCCGCCGCGCGCGTGGGTGGAGGTCGACGTCGGCGCGGTCGTCCGCAACGCCGAGGCGCTCTCTCGGCACGCGCGTGCACCGCTCATCCCGATGGTGAAGGCGGATGCGTATGGGCTCGGTGCCGTCCCGGTCGCGCGGGCCCTGGACCGCCTGGATCCCTTCGCCTTTGGCGTCTCGTCAATCCCCGAGGGTGAGGAACTGCGCGGCGCGGGCATCACCCGTCCGATTCTCTGCTTCACCCCCATCGGGGTCGACGACCTGCCGCGGCTGCGTGCCGCCGGCATGACCCCGACGCTCTCGACCGCGGAGACGATCACCGCCTGGACGCGCGAAGGCGGCGCGTGGCACCTCGCCATCGACACGGGGATGCATCGTGCCGGCGTGAACTGGGATCAGCTCGATGGTCTGCGGGAGCCCCTCGCGGCGCACCCGCCGGCCGGGGTGTTCACGCACTTCCACTCCGCCGAGGCGGATGATGGTTCGATGGAGCGGCAGGAGGAGCGCTTCCGCGCGGCCCTCGCACGGCTTCCCGAGCGACCGACGTTCGTCCACGCGGAGAACAGCGCTGCCATCGTGCGGCGCGGTCCCTCGGCGTGGGACGCGGTCCGGCCCGGGATCTTCCTGTACGGGGTCGGGAGCGGACCGGGGGCGGCGCTGCAGCCGGAACCGGTCGCCGGGCTCCACGCGCGCGTGCTGGAGCTGCGCGATCTCGCGCCCGGCGAGTCGGTCAGCTACGGCGCGACCTGGCGCGCCCGCACCGCGCGTCGCATCGCGACCGTCGCCTGCGGGTACGCCGACGGGCTCCGGCGCGCGCTCGGGAACGCGGCCACCGCGCTCTGGCATGGACAGCCGGTGCCGATCGTCGGCGTCGTCACGATGGATATGGCGATGCTCGACGTCACCGACGTCGCGTGCGGTCTCGGTGACACCATCACGTTCCTCGGTCGGAGCGGCGATGCGCTGCGCACGGTGGAGGTGGTGGCGACGAGTGGCGGCCTCTCACCGTATGAGCTGCTGACCGGGCTACGGCTCCGTCTGCCGCGCGTCCACCGGGGCGGCTGATGGCGCGGCGCGCGATCATCCTCGTGCTGGACGGTGTCGGGATCGGCGAGGCGCCCGATGCGGCGGCCTACGGCGACGTCGGCTCGCACACCCTCGGCAACCTCGCACGCGCCGTCGGAGGGCTGCAGGTCCCGCAGCTGGAGCGGGCCGGCCTCGGGTGCATCGCGCCTCTGCTCGGCGTGGCGGCGGTCGAGGCCCCAACGGCGGCGTGGGGACTCCTGGAGCCTCGATCCGCCGGGAAGGACAGCACCACGGGCCATTGGGAGATTGCCGGGGTGCATCTGGACCGCCCGTTCCCCACGTATCCGCAGGGATTCCCCGCGGCGCTCGTCGAGGAGTTCGCGCGGCGGACGGGGCGGCGGGTGCTCGGGAACGTGGTCGCCAGCGGCACCGCGGTCCTCGACACCTACGGCGAGGTGCATCAGCGGACCGGGGACTGGATCGTCTATACCTCTGCGGACTCCGTCTTCCAGATCGCCGCGCACGAGGCCGTCGTGCCCCTCGCGGAGCTCTACGCCGCCTGCGAGGCGGCGCGGGCGATGCTCGTCGCGCCGCACGACGTCTCCCGCGTGATCGCGCGCCCCTTCGTCGGCGTGCCCGGGGCGTGGCGACGGACCGCGAATCGACGCGACCTCGCGATCGCGCCGCCCGCCGAGACGCTGCTCGACGCGCTCGCGGCCGCGGGGATCCCGCGGACCGGGGTGGGGAAGGTCGATGACCTCTTCGCCCGGCGTGGGCTCGAGGGGGGGCACACGTCGGACAACGCCGAGGGGGTCGCGCGGATCCTCGACTGGGTGCGCGCGGGGCCGGATGGGTTGTTGTTCGCCAACCTTGTAGATTTCGACCAGCTCTTCGGGCATCGGAACGATGTTCCGGGGTTCCACGGGGCGTTGCGTGCCTTCGACGCCGCACTCCCCGAGCTCATCGCCGCCCTCCGCCAGGACGACCTGTTGTTCATCACCGCCGATCACGGGAACGACCCCACGACGCCCTCGACGGACCACGCGCGCGAGTGCGTGCCGGTGCTGGCGCTCGGGCGGTCGGTCGTCCCGGGGCCGATCGGGCGGCGGTCGACCTTCGCCGACCTCGGGGCGACGGTGGCCGAGTGGCTCGGCGTCGCGTTCCGCGGACGCGGCCGCTCGTTCCTCCCGGCGATCGTCCGATGACGCTCGATCCCGTCGCGCCGCACCTCGCCGCCCTGCGCGCCGCCGCCGACGAGGCGATGGCCCGCGCCTATGCGCCGTACTCGAGGTTCCACGTCGGGGCCGCCCTCCTGACCGAGGATGCGCAGGTGATCGCTGGCTGCAACGTCGAGAACGCCGCGTATCCCTCGGGGATCTGCGCCGAGCGCGGGGCCATCGCGGCGGCCGTCGCCGCGGGGCATCGGCGTTTCGTGGCGGTGTACATCAGCACGGCCGCCGAGACGCCGACGCCCCCCTGCGGGATGTGCCGGCAGGTGCTCGCCGAATTCGGGCTCGATCTCATCGTCATCGCCCGTACCGCCTCCGGCCGTGAGGCGCGCTGGATGCTGCGCGACCTGCTGCCCGATCCCTTCACGCCCTCGCAGCTCCACGCATGATGCGTTCTTCTCTCCTTCGGGCCCCCCTCGCGTGGGTGCTTGCGGTCGTGTTCGTCACCGGCGCGTGCGCGGAGCGGCTCGACACCGGCGCCACCTGCCCGGTCCTCTGTCCCGGGCAGACGCTCGACATCCTCGACACCGTCCTCACGGACATCGTCGCGGTGGACAGCGCAATCGCCGGGTTCCCCTTCCAGGGGACCGAGTCGCCGATGCTGCTCGCCGCTCGCGGGGACACCCTCGATGTGCGCGTGGTTGTGCGCTTCGACACTCTGACGCGGGTCTGGGCGCCGGTGGGGGACACCGCGCGGCCGATCACCTACCTCGACTCGCTCGCCCTGCGGGTGCAGTTGCTGAAGACCGCGGTCGCGCTCCCCGCGACCGCGTTCATCGACGCCTTCGATGTGACGGATACGACCGCGGTGGACTCGCTCCCCGCGCAGCTCACGCCGCGCTTCGCGCCGGAGCATCTCCTCGGCACGGTGCAGGTGGACAGCGCGGGGTTCGGCGATTCGCTCACCGTGCGCATCCCGCTCGATACCGCGAAGTTCTTCGCGATCCTCGCTGATACTGGGCGGCCGCTCCGGATCGGGTTGCGGATCCGCGCGGCAGGGTCCGTCGCGGTGCAGGTGCGCGCCTCGGAGGCGGGAGCGAACGGGCCGGCACTCCGGTACCGGGTCTCCCCGGATTCGATCGTGGCGACGAAGACCGTCCTCCCGAGCTCCAAGACCCCGACCACGCCGGAGGGTCTGCGGACGGAATACGCGGACTACTCCTACGTCGTGCGCGCGCCGGCGGTCGATGCTCCGGCTCGGCTCCTGGTGGGCGGCCTCCCTGGACGGCGGACTTATATC
>JACCDJ010302461.1_pt1 | contig 16438 bp, 19 predicted proteins | sample 7444481 | NCBI WGS metagenome assembly JACCDJ01 (sample SAMN15323435, study PRJNA562643) | freshwater metagenome | isolation source: river surface water | place: USA:Blue River Watershed | collected 2017-08-15 | reverse complement strand
AGACGTGAAGAGATGATGGCAAAGACTGGTCGTAGAACTGTTCCACAAATTTTCATTGAAGAAACCCATGTGGGTGGCTTTGATGACTTATCGGCACTTGACCGTGCTGGTAAGCTAGATCCATTATTAGGTAAATAAATAGGAAAATCATGACTGATGTAGCAGCCAATGGTGCAGGCGATAACGCACCGAGTTTTCAAATTCAACGTATTTACCTTAAAGATGCTTCTTTAGAGCAGCCTAATGCGCCTGAGATTCTTTTGGTTCAGGCAGAGCCTAAATTAGAAGTTCAAGTTGATATTCAGGCTAATCAATTAGATGAGCGTAACTTTCACGTGACCTTGGTGGGCACTGTGACAACTCGTATTGAAGACAAAGTATTGTTTTTAGTAGAGGCGCAACAATCAGGCATTTTTGAAATGGCGAATATGCCGGCAGAGCAAATTGATCCGATGCTTGGCATTGCTTGCCCAACTATTTTGTTCCCGTATTTGAGATCCAATATTGCTGATTTAATTAGCCGTGCTGGCTTCCAGCCAGTTCACTTGGCTGAAATTAATTTCCATGCTTTATATGAGCAGCGTTTAGCTCAAGCTGCTGGCGCATCTGCTGGTAGTGATAGCGGCATCATCTTGCCTAACTAATATGAAAGTCATTTTTCTTGGCTCGGGCGCATGGGGTACTGCCATGGCCATGCATGCAGCCAAGAATCCTCTCAATGTTGAAGTCCGCTTGTGGAGCCGCTCTCAGGAAGTGGCTTTGCAAATGCAGACAACAAAATTGAATCAAAAATATCTCAAAGATATTTCCTTGCCAGACTCTTTGAGTGTGACGAGTGATTGGCAAGCTGCTTTTGCCGAAGTGACTTCGAATGATTTAGTGGTGATTGCTACCCCTGTATCTGGTTTGAAAGATACTGTTCATGCTTTATTGAAGTTGCCACAATGCCCGAAAAACTGGGTGTGGTTGTGTAAGGGTTTGGAGCCAGAAACCTCTCTGATGCCTCATCAAGTCATTGAGCGAGAGTTAAAAGCTCATCAAGCTCTAGATTTAGGCATTCGCTTGGCGGTTTTGTCAGGTCCCAGTTTTGCAAGTGAGGTGGCTCGTGGGATGCCTTGCGCATTGACTGTAGCCAGTGATTCAGAAGAATTGGTGGCAGCCGTTCAACAAGTTTTCCATTACGGCAATATGCGTATCTATGGAAGTACTGACATTATTGGTGTTGAGTTGGGCGGCGCGATTAAAAATGTCTTGGCGATTGCAACAGGTATTGGTGATGGTTTAGGTTTGGGCTTGAATGCCCGTGCTGCTTTATTAACGCGCGGTTTAAACGAGATGATGCGCTTGATTACAGCCATGGGTGGTCAATCTGAAACAGCGATGGGTTTAACTGGTGTGGGCGATTTAATTCTTACCGCCACGGGTGATTTATCGCGTAATCGTCAAGTTGGTTTGCAATTGGCTGCCGGCAAAAAGTTGCCAGAAGTTCTATCGGCTCTAGGGCATGTTGCTGAAGGTGTGCGCTGTGCTCAAGCAGTTAATGATTTAGCGTTGGCGAAAAAAATTGAAATGCCTATCACTCACATGGTTTGCCAAGTGTTATTTAATCACCTGGATTTACCAAGCGCTGTGAAATTATTGATGGGACGAGATGCTAAACCTGAGAGTCCCACTTCTCATTAAGCACCACCCTTAAAGTCCATTTGTCGCCAGGCTTCATAAACCATCACAGCAACAGCATTCGACAAATTTAAGCTTCGACTGTCTGCTCGCATCGGCAAGCGCAGGGCTCTTTCTGGCAAGAAATAAGCTCTTACTTGGGGATCTAATCCCTTAGTCTCAGAACCAAAAACTAAATAATCATTCTCTTGAAATTGGCAGGATGATAGTTTTGCTTGTCCTTTGGTAGTGATTGCAAACATCCTGTCTTGTGCTGGCTTTTCTGATTCTAAGAATGCGTCCCAGTTGGGGTGAACTTTCATATGAGCGTACTCGTGATAATCGAGACCCGCACGCTTCATGCGTGAGTCTTCTAAGGGGAAGCCCAAGGGTTCGATCAAATGTAACTGCGCACCAGTATTTGCACACAAACGAATGATATTGCCGGTGTTAGGTGGAATTTCTGGTTCAACAAGTACAACGTTAATCATAGGAATTAAAGAGAAGTTCTAAGAATGACCCAATTATGAACACTTTGGGCGCCAAAATCTTTCAATAGTTTAGCCATGATATTGAGTGTGGCTCCGGTGGTCATGACATCATCAACGATCAAGATGTTTTTTTGCTCAATATGAGAGAGTCGTTTAGGGTTGACGCTAAATGTATTAATCAGTCTGGTGAGTCTTTCCTCACGAGTAGCATGGGCTTGATCGCCGCTGATGTGTTTTCGTTTCAGAATTTGATGATCTGATTTGATCTTGAATCTTTTTGATAGATAGCGACACAATTCCCAAGATTGATTAAATCCTCTTGCGTGAAGTTTTTCCAAACTTAAAGGCACTGGAATCATCCAATCAATAGTTGGCTCTGTATTGAGTTCTCTTTGCCAAACGTTCTCCCACACATCAGCAAAGCACTTAGCAAGTGCTACTTTTTTGCTGTATTTGTAGTCATGAATAGCCTCTGTTAGAAGTCCGCCATAAGTATCGATACATCTTGTACTGTTAAACGCTGGTGGTTGGCGAATACAAAAGTCACAGATGACTCGATGTTTAGCGCATGGCAAGGCGCACTGGACGCAACGATGGATTTGCTGGTCTTTAATGCTTTTTAAGCACTTATCGCAAATACTGTTTATTTGAAATTTCTTGCAACCAATACATGATGTCGGTAGAAGAAATTTCATAGGGCGCTGAGTATACTTAGAGCTTATGTCCACTTCGCCAACAATGTTTCCTGCCATTCCTGATTGGCTCTCACTTGAGATTAGCCAACGTATGGAAGAGAAGTTGTCGATTGTTAAATTGGATGTGCAAGAGATTTATCAGTCTGGTTGTTTGCATCCAGCCCTGTTATATAAGAGATTCCCTCAAGCTAATAATTATTGCTCTCAGCCTGGCGTTGGCCATGCGTCTTGGCAGCGTTTGTTTTTTAATCTGTGCAAGCGTGCTTTTGTTGAGCAAATTTCTCTGGGTGATGCCAAGCATCGCTATGCCATGGATTTGGTTTGGTCCAATCTAGAGCTGCAACATCACGCTCAACCCGAATTGCTCATTCAGGATTGGGAAAAGCTACTTAAACCATCATCCTTGCTTATGTTTAGTTATCTCGGTCCCGATACTGGTCGAGAATTACGGCAAGCAGGTGCCAATATTCTTCCGGGGGCATGGGATATGCATGATGTTGGTGATGCCTTAGCAAAAGCAGGCTTTGCCGAGCCAGTGATGGATATGGAATACATCACCCTGGAATATGAATCCCTAGATCTTTTGAAGAAAGACGCTCTGGAATTGGGCTTGGTGAAGGATCTGGCTTTAGGTGATCTTCAAATGCCAACAGGTTCCGATCAATTTAAGCTGACCCTAGAGGTGGTTTATGGTCATGCGTGGACGCCAGAGAAAAGATCCTCGAAATCAAAAGACGGTATTGCAACGATTTCTGTCGACCAGATTGTTAGAAGAAAATAATAAGTAAGTTAACGCTTACATACATTTTTGTGTAAATTTCTAGGTATTAATCTCTAGAAAAACTAGTAATTTATTGCGCTAGATCAAATTCCCCAAATATAATCTCACGAGTTTATGCATGCCTTTTATGCACTTCAGATTCAAGTATTTAATTAACGGGAAATAAGATGAAAAAACCCACAGCATTAGCCGGTTTAGTTTTGGGCTTAGTTGGTTTGTTGCACGGCAACCTAGCTCTAGCGATTAATGACATGCCAGGCGGACCATCACGCTTTCAACTAAATCTACAGCCAGCAGCAACAAAAGTCGCTGAAGAAGTGGCTGTATTACATTGGATGATGTTGGCTATCTGTTTGGTCATTTTTGTGGCTGTATTCGGCGTGATGTTCTATTCGATTTACAAACATCGCAAATCATTAGGTCATCAATCTGCAAGTTTCCATGAGAGTACGACTGTAGAAATCGTTTGGACAGTTGTGCCATTGCTTATCGTGATTGGTATGGCTTTGCCAGCAACTAAAACTGTTGTTGCTATGAAAGACACAACTAACGCAGATATCACAGTTAAAGTAACTGGCTATCAGTGGAAGTGGGGCTACGACTATATCAAGGGTGAAGGCGAAGGCGTTTCATTCTTGCAAACATTAACAACTCCACGTGAGCAAATTAACAACCAAGCTGAAAAGAGCGATACCTACTTGATGGAAGTAGATAACGAAATGGTTGTGCCAGTGGGCAAAAAGATTCGTTTAGTGACAACTGCACATGACGTGATTCACTCATGGACAATTCCAGCATTTGGCGTTAAGCAAGATGCGATCCCTGGCTTTGTTCGCGATACATGGTTCCGTGCTGAAAAGGTTGGTACATTCCGCGGTCAGTGTTCAGAGCTCTGCGGTAAAGAGCACGCATTTATGCCGATCGTTGTTAAGGTTGTGACTGATGCTGAATACTCAGCATGGGTGGAAGAAAAGAAAAAACAGATGGCGTCTTTAGCGGATGATCCAACAAAGACTTTCACAATGGATGAGCTAAAGCAACGCGGTGAAAAAGTTTATGCCGCTAATTGTGCTGCTTGCCACCAAGCCAATGGTAAAGGTGCTGGCGCATTCCCAGCTTTGGATGGTTCTAAGGTTGTTACTGGACCAAAAGATGGCCAATACAAGATTCTTCTTAATGGTAAGAATGCAATGCCAAAGTGGACTCAGTTAAACGATGTTGAATTAGCCGCTGTCATGACTTACACACGCAATGCGTGGGGTAATAAGACAGGCGAATTAATTCAGCCTAAAGATTTCACAACTGCACGTGCAGCTAAGTAATTAATTAAGCAATACACATACTAGGTAATTGGAGCAAATATGAGCACAGTAAGCCACGCACATGATCATCACGATGATCACGCACACGATCATCCACACGGCTGGCGTCGTTGGTTGTACGCTACAAACCACAAAGACATCGGTACTTTGTATTTGATTTTCTCTTTTGTGAGTTTGATGGCTGGTGGCGTGATGGCTTTGTTAATCCGCTTGGAATTATTCCAACCAGGTTTGCAATTCATTCGCCCAGAGTTGTTCAATCAATTAACAACTTTGCACGGCTTGGTGATGGTGTTCGGTGCCATCATGCCGGCATTCGTAGGCTTTGCTAACTACATGATCCCTCTACAAGTGGGCGCCTCTGATATGGCGTTTGCTCGTATGAACAACTTCAGCTTCTGGATCATGCCTGTTGCTGCTTCATTATTGTTGTCTTCATTCTTTGTTCCTGGTGGCGCAACTGCTGCTGGTTGGACTTTATATGCACCGTTATCAGTGCAAATGGGTCCTGGTATGGACATGGCTATTTTTGCGGTTCACTTGATGGGTGCTTCATCTATCATGGGTTCTATCAACATCATCGTGACAATTCTTAATATGCGTGCTCCTGGCATGACGTTGATGAAGATGCCAATGTTCTGCTGGACATGGTTAATTACTGCTTACTTATTGATCGCTGTGATGCCTGTTTTGGCTGGTGCGATCACAATGGTTCTGACAGATCGTCATTTCGGTACTAGCTTCTTCTCAGCAGCTGGTGGTGGTGATCCTGTGATGTATCAACATATTTTCTGGTTCTTTGGTCACCCAGAGGTTTACATCATGATCTTGCCAGCGTTTGGCATCATCAGTGAAGTGATTCCAACATTTGCTCGTAAGAGATTGTTTGGCTACAGCTCAATGGTTTATGCAACAGGTTCAATCGCGATCTTGTCATTCATCGTTTGGGCGCACCATATGTTTGCAACTGGTATGCCAGTGACTGGTCAATTGTTCTTCATGTACGCCACGATGTTGATTGCTGTTCCAACAGGCGTGAAGATCTTTAACTGGGTTGCAACTATGTGGAAAGGGTCAATGACTTTTGAAACACCGATGTTGTGGTCTATTGGTTTCATCTTCGTTTTCACAATCGGCGGTTTCACAGGTTTGATGTGTGCGATGGCTCCGATTGACATCATGATTCAAGATACATACTACGTAGTGGCTCACTTCCACTATGTGCTTGTTGCTGGTTCTTTGTTTGCTTTGTTTGCTGGCTTCTACTACTGGGCTCCAAAGTGGACTGGTTTCATGGTGAACGAGTTCCGCGGTAAGGTTCACTTCTGGGGTTCAATGATTTTCTTCAACCTCACATTCTTCCCAATGCACTTCTTAGGCTTGGCAGGTATGCCACGTCGTTACGCTGACTACCCAGTTCAATTTGCTGACTTCAACGCAGTAGCTTCAATTGGTGGTTTAGGTTTTGGTTTGATGCAGGTTTACTTCTTGTTATGGGTTGTATTGCCAACTTATCGTGGTGGTAAGAAAGCAGAAGCTCAAGCTTGGGAAAATGCTCAAGGTCTTGAGTGGACTGTTCCATCACCAGCACCATTCCACACATTTGAAACACCGCCAACAGTTAAGTAATTAAAGCGGTATTCATGACCCAACTTCAACAACCATCAACCAACCCAAGGGCGAGCAATCGTCGCTTGGGTCTTATCTTGTTGACCGTAGCATTAGTTTTCTTTATCGGAATTTTTGCTAAGAAAGTTATTTTTGGTTAAGCATGGCTTTTAATCTTGCTAAATACAATCGTCAGATGTTGCTTAAGCTAATTGTGATTAGCTCTGCGATGTTTGCGTTTGGCTATGCATTGATTCCAATGTACAAAGTACTTTGTGAAGTAACTGGAATTAATGTGGTCACTAGCAAGAATGACTATGGCACAAGAGCTATTAATGCAGCCAGTAAGAATACGCAAGTTGATGAGAGTCGTTTAATTACAGTTGAGTTTGACTCTAATACGCAAGGACCATTCCGTTTTCGTTCAGTGAAGAACTCTATGCAAGTTCATCCTGGTGAGATGGTTCAAGTTGTTTATGAAGTCGTTAATGTTCAAGGTCGTCCTGTGTCAGCACAAGCGATACCAAGTTACGCACCTAAACAAGCTACTCAGCATTTCACAAAACTAGAGTGTTTTTGTTTTGAGCAACAAACACTCAAACCTAATGAGTCTCGTGAAATGCCTGTGGTTTTTGTGATTGATCCAGCTTTACCAAAGGATGTGAAGAACATCACTTTGTCATACACCTTCTTTGAAGTAGGTAGCGGACAAAAGGTGATTACTGGTGAACATAACAGCAAGCCATCAAAGATTTGATATGGAAAAGCAAAAGACCAATTCATTGTTGATGTTTTTGATTTCCATGCGTGCTGTGATGTGGGGTTTTTTAGGCGTTCGCAAACGCGAAGGTCAAGATGCCGATATGGCATCAATTAGTTTTGTTCATATTGTGCTTGCAGGAATTTTGGGCGCAGTTATTTTTATGGCAATTTTGTTAATGATTGTCAAAGCAGTTGTATCGAATTGATTTTTTAGGAGAGAGAGAATGTCTTCCAGTGTGACTAAAGCCCCTTACTACTATGTGCCGGCTCCAACACGTCATCCAATCGTTACAAGCTTAGGCTTGTTAGGATTTGGCTGGGGTGCTTCTATGTGGGTTAACGGTAGCACTTTTGGCATGATTCTATGTCTAGCAGGTGTTGCTTGGACGATTGCATCTCTATACACATGGTTTGGTGATGCCATCAGCGAATCTGAGGGTGGTATGAACAGCGTGAACGTAGACGTTTCTTATAGATGGTCTATGGCATGGTTCATCTTCTCAGAAATCATGTTCTTTGGCGCTTTCTTCTCTGCCCTCTTTTATGCAAGAAGTATCGCTATGCCTTGGTTAGGTGATATTGATAACAAACTACTTTGGCCTGATTTTGCTGCTACTTGGCCTAATGCTGGTCCAGCTGGTTTGGTTGAAGGTTTCAAAACAATGGGACCTTGGCCTATTCCAACGATTAATACAGCTCTACTATTAACTTCTGGTTTAACAGTCACTTGGGCTCACCACGCGATGCGTGAAGGTCATCGTAAGCAAGTTATTCAAGGTTTAGCAGCCACTGTTTTATTGGGCGCTATTTTCATGTGCTTCCAAGTATATGAATATATGCATGCGTACAGCGACCTTAACTTGAAACTTAGCTCTGGTATTTACGGCTCAACATTCTATATGTTGACTGGTTTCCATGGTTTCCACGTGACGATGGGTGCAATCATGTTAGCGGTCGTACTTTTCCGCGTCATGAAAGGTCACTTCACACCAGAAAATCACTTTGCATTTGAAGGTGCAGCTTGGTACTGGCACTTTGTGGATGTGGTGTGGTTAGGTTTGTACGTTGTTGTTTACTGGATGTAAATCAGCAACAAGTAAAAAACGCCGCTTCTGCGGCGTTTTTTAATGCCTAAAATCTCAACTCAATTATTAGCCAGCCACCCTAATCCCTGTGCTTTGAATATAACCCAAGGAATGGGCGATCCAAATGCCAATAAATAAGGCGATGGATAAGCCAATTCTAAACATCAGCGAGTAAACGGTTTTAGAGCTCTTGCCTTTATCTCTCATCATGTAAAAGAGGGCTGAGGCTAAGCTGCCTAAAATAAATAAAAAAGCTATAGGGATAATCCAATTCATAGGTATGCATCGTATCATTGCTTTATGTTTAGACAATTAGTTTTATCCCGACCTATTGCCACTATTGCTACAGTTATCGTTTGTGCCATTGGTATTGCTCTTGGCTTTTGGCAAGTGGGGAGGATGGAGCAAAAATTAGCATTAGCAGCAGAAGTAGCTAAAAAAGAAAGTAGCGCGCCTTTGTATGCCAATGCGAAGTCGTGGACACTTGAGGATGCCTTGCATCACCGCATGATCGCCAAAGGCACTTATCTCGCCGATAAAACAATTTGGTTGGAAAATAGACCTCATCCTATGGGAAGAGACCCTCAAACAGGCATCACAGTTGGTTTTTATGTGATGACCCCATTGCTCTTGGAGCATTCTAAGAAAATCTTGTGGGTGAATCGAGGTTGGGTTCCGCGTGACGGGATGGATCGTGAGAAATTGCCTGAGTTAATGACTCCTCAGGGCTTGGCTGAGGTGGAGGGAGTTGTCTTTGAGCACCCTGCCCGTGTGATGAGTGTGGGTAATCAAGAGCTTGATGCAGAAAAACGAAAAATTCAGCAAAATCTTGATCTTAAGTTACAAGAGTCTTATTTGGGTGTTGAGCATTTACCATTTATTTTGCGTGAGGTATCTGCTTCAAAAGATGGTTTATCAAGAGATTGGGCGCCATTGGCGACCGGTGCTGAAAAACATCAGGGTTATGCATTCCAGTGGTTTGCTCTGGCAACGCTGGCGGTTATATTTTGGTTTTTAAGTGGTGTACTAAGGAAAAAGCTTTGATCGATAACAAACAAGATGATCCCTTGATTCCAGCAGCGGGAAGTCAAAAAATTGATGCGGCGACTAAGCGTGGTCGTATACAAATGATTTTGTTGTTACTTATCTGCGCATCACCAGTGATTGCATCCTATTTCACTTTTTATGTGATTAAGCCTCAAGGTGGAAAAACTAATTTAGGTCAGTTGGTGACTCCTGTCCAAAGTTTCCCAGCCAACACGATTCAATCATCTTTACAAGGCAAGTGGACTCTTTTGGTCGCAAGACCTGCAGCGCAATGCCAAGTTGGTAACGACGAGTGTGTGTCTATTTTGTATTTGATGCGTCAAGTTCGTGTGGCGATGGGCAAAGAGAGTCAAAGAGTTCAGTTGGTATGGTTAGTAACTGATAACGCACCGATTCAGCCAGCCATTGAAGCTGCTTATGACAAAGAGGTTGCTGGATTTAAGATTATTCGAATGCCAGATAACAAGGAAGAGCGCGAACAAGTAACACAGTGGTTGAATTTAGACGGCGCTTCTTCAGCTATCCATTTGTTAGACCCTCGCGCAGATCGCATGATGCGATTTGACACCAGTCAGGGGGCACCTGACTTTAAGAAGTTTTCTAAGGATTTAGAGAAGCTTCTTAAGTGGAATCCAATAGGTAAGGCAAATTAAGAATGACATTAATTGCTTGGATTCAACTATTTTTAATTGGCTTGGCTGTCGGTGGATTATTGCTGCTCATATTGTGGTGGCGTCATCGCTCATTTACATTCCACCGCTTGGTAATGCTCACATTATTTTTTACATTTGATTTAATTCTGTTTGGTGCTTTTACCCGTTTAACTGATTCAGGCTTAGGCTGCCCTGATTGGCCTGGTTGCTATGGTTTATCGAATCCTTTAGCGGCTCTGCAGCATATTCGTGAAGCAGAAGCGTTAATGCCAACGGGTCCTGTCACATTGAGTAAAGCCTGGATAGAGATGCTGCATCGCTATTTTGCGATGGGGGTTGGTTTTCTCATCATCGTGATCGTCATCTGGTCTTGGTTAAAGAGGCAGGTGCTGGGATCAAAGATTGCTTCTGTCTCTAGCTTTATTTTGGTTCTTGTTTGTGTTCAAGGTGCATTTGGTGCTTGGACGGTGACTCTTAAACTGCAACCTTTGATTGTTACGATTCATTTGATCTTGGGCTTAACTTTATTAGCATCATTAGCTTATTTATCAAATTTAAGTGCACGAGTTGGACAGGCTTTAGATGAGTCTCAGTACTTAGTTAAAAATACGCAACCAGGTCGTGCATGGGTGTGGGCAGCGTTAATAGTTCTGATCATACAAATATTTTTGGGTGCTTGGGTGAGCACTAATTACGCTGTATTGGCTTGTGATGACTTCCCTTTATGTCATGGTGAGTTGGTACCTACCATGAACTTTCGTGATGGATTTACTTTGTGGCGTGAGCTTGGCATGACAGCCGCAGGACATCATCTAGGGATTGAGGCATTACGAGCCATTCATTGGACTCATCGCTTAGGCGCTCTGTTTGCATTGAGTCTTTTGATTTATGTGGGATTTAAAAATTTAAAAATGGCGATGATTGTTGCAAGCCCACCTTTAAGGCGTTGGTCATTTGCCTTGTTGGGCTTGTCTTTATTGCAGCTCATCACCGGCATGAGCAATATTATTTTGGATTGGCCTCTTGTGGCTGCTTTATTGCATACCGGTGGCGCAGCAGGATTAATTGTTGTTTTAGTGAGATTGTTAACGTTGAGGTATGAGGAGTTCAAACGTGTCTAAACAAGAACTCAATGTCATGCCTAAGTGGAGACAATACTGGGCGCTCACAAAGCCAAGAGTGACTCAACTGGCGGTTTTCTGCGCCATTATTGGAATGTTTTTAGCAACACCGGGCATGGTTCCTTGGCCGATATTAATTGGTGGTTCCTTGGGCATTTGGTTACTAGCAGGCGCTGCTTTTGCTGTTAATTGCTTGGTCGAGCAAAAAGTAGATGCCAAGATGCGCAGAACTGCATGGCGACCATCAGCCACAGGTGCTTTAACTGATCTGCAAATTATTACTTTTGCAGTCATCATTGGTGCGATTGGTATGGCATTGCTGTGGCACTTTGCTAACCCGCTGACTATGTGGGCAACCGCCGCAACTTTCATTGGCTATGCCATTATCTATACCCTTTTATTGAAGCCTGCAACCCCACAAAATATTGTGATTGGTGGCTTATCAGGCGCTATGCCGCCTGCTTTGGGTTGGGCGGCTGTTGCAAATAGTTTTACAGCAGAGGCTTGGTTGCTTGTGCTGATTATTTTTACTTGGACGCCACCCCACTTCTGGGCTTTAGCGCTATATCGTCGTGAAGACTATAAGCAATCTGGTTTGCCCATGTTGCCAGTCACTCATGGCGAGAGCTTTACCTTGCTACATATTCTTTTGTATACCTTGATCTTGATAGCTGCCACGATTTTGCCTTTCATTTATCAAATGAGCGGTTACTTCTATCTCATCAGCGCTTTGGTCTTGGGTTTAATGTTCTTGGGGTATGCGATTGCGCTTTACCGTCAGTACAGTGATGAGTTGGCTAAGAAAACTTTCAGGTTTTCTATTATTTATTTATCTTTGCTATTTGCAGCATTATTGATTGATCACTATTTATAAATATGAAAACAATTTTCAATTTACGCTTGGTTCAAATTTTATTAGCCGGATTGTTCGCTTCGTTGTTAATTGCTTGCTCTCAAGAAGCAATTAAATTCAATAATGTGGATATCACTGGTAGCAAAGCTTTTGGTAAAGATTTCTCCTTAATTGATCATCATGGCAAGCAAAGACAATTAGGCGATTTCAAGGGCAAAGTGGTTGTAATGTTTTTTGGTTACACGCAGTGTCCTGATGTGTGTCCAACTACCTTAACTGAGATGCAGGGTGTGATGACTTTATTGGGCGCTGATGCTGATCGTGTTCAAGTACTCTTTGTTTCTGTAGACCCTGATCGAGATACGCAACAATTGTTATCAGAATATGTGCCTTCTTTTGATTCAAGATTCTTAGGGCTTCGCCCAGCAAGCCCTGCTGATCTAGAGAAGGTCACCAAAGACTTTAAGGTTTTTTATAACAAAGTGCCTGGTAAGTCACCGACAAGCTATACGATTGACCATACAGCAGGTAGTTATGTTTTTGATACCAAGGGAACCTTGAGATTATTTTTAAAGCATCAACAGGGTGCGAAACCAATTGCCGAAGATTTAGCCAAGTTGCTAAAGTAATAAAAAAGCCTGAGGTACCTCAGGCTTTTTTATTAGCTGCGAGTTTTTATTGAATTGATTAGTTGCTAAGTGCCAACTTCATTTTCTTAAGAGCGGCAGTTTCGATTTGTCGAACGCGTTCAGCTGAGATATTGAATTCTTCAGCCAACTCATGAAGCGTGCTAGCACCTGTGCCATCATCTTCAACATTGAGCCAGCGAGCAGTCACAATTTTTCTACTGCGATCATCCAGGCTTGCTAGGGCTCTTTCAATGCCGGGACCTTGCAAAGCACGTTGTTCGTTTTGCGCTAAAACTTGAGTAGGCTCATAACGGTCATCTGATAACCAGTTAATTGGTGCGAAGCTTTCATCTTCAGATGAGTCGTTAGCCTCAATGGCAACATCTCCACCAGACAAACGCTTTTCCATCTCACGCACATCTTCTTGGCGAACATCCAATGCTTGCGCGAGGTGTTGGATTTCATTCGGTGAAAGGGCGTTTAAGCTAGGTTTGTTGCTACGCAAATTAAAGAATAATTTTCTGTGCGCTTTGGTAGTCGCAATCTTTACCATTCTCCAGTTTCTGAGAATGTATTCATGAATTTCTGCTTTGATCCAATGAATCGAGTAAGTCACCAAACGGGTACCTTGCTCAGGGTCATAGCGTTTGACTGCTTTCATTAAACCAATGTTGCCTTCTTGAATCAGGTCTGCATGAGGTAGACCATATCCTAGGTATTGGCGAGCAATAGATACAACCAATCTTAAATGTGACATGACCAAAGTGCGCGCTGCTTCAAGGTTCTCGTGATCACGGAACTCGCGAGCAAGGCGTACCTCGTCTGCCGCGCTAAGCATTGGCAAACGGTTCACGCTTGAAATGTAGGCATCTAAGCTACCTACATTCAATTGCATCGGAATGAGTGCATTCATATTTGTCATAGGTATATATTAGCACTCCTCATGAAAGAGTGCTAATTTGGCTATAACCCCATGATTTGTATAGATAAAATATCTTAAGGAATCAAGGATTTAGAGAAATCTGCGGCTTTGAATGGTTTGAGATCTTCAAGCTTTTCACCCAGCCCAATGGCTAGAACGCTGGGGGTATTGTCTGGAATTTCTTCTGCAATAGCGCAAAGGATGCCACCCTTGGCTGTGCCATCAAGCTTGGTAACGATGATGGCTGTTAAACCTAAAGCTTCATGGAAGGCTTTAACTTGAGATAAGCCGTTTTGACCGGTATTGCCGTCGATCACAAGGATGGTTTCGTGGGGCGCATCTGCCTGTGATTTTGTAATGACTCTTTTAACTTTCTTGAGCTCATCCATGAGGTGAGCCTGTGTAGAAAGGCGACCTGCTGTGTCTAAGATCACTAGATCCATTTGACGAGATTGGCCTGCTTGGACTGCATCGTGGGCAACTGCTGCTGCATCACCGCTTTGTTGGGTAATAACAGCCACTTGGTTTTTCTCTCCCCAAGCCATCAGCTGTTCTCTAGCCGCTGCTCTAAAAGTATCGCCTGCACCAAGGAGAACTTTTTTACCTTGAGCTTGGAAGTGGTGGCAGAGCTTGCCAATAGAGGTTGTTTTACCAGCACCATTGACCCCAACGATGAGCCAAACTTGAGGTTGTTGACTTGATAACAGGGATTTTAGGAAAGGGTTTTCAGCCCGTTCTAGCTTGCTTAAGAGCTGCTCAACCAGCTTTGCCAAAATTGCCTTAAGATCATCAACTGATTCTGTTTTTTGTTGTTTGGCTTCTAGACGCAACTGTTTGATGAGTTTCTGAGTGGCGTGCATACCAACATCACCTAGAAGAAGCGCTTCTTCTAGAGATTCATACCATTCTTCATCAACTTTTTGTCTTGAGAATAAGCTTGATAGGGTTTTACGTAATCCGAACATGACCGATACAATTTAATAATATGAGCATATTAACAACCCTCGCCACTCGCTGGCTAATTTTTGCAATTGGTAGCCTGATTTACTTCAGTGCACCAGTATGGGCGCAATCAACTTCGACCCAAGATACTCATGAGTATGTTTTGAAAAATGGTTTAAGGGTGATTGTTAAAGAGGATCATCGCGCACCAACGGTAGCCCATATGGTTTGGTATAAAGCCGGCTCTATTGATGAGGTCACTGGAAAGACTGGGGTTGCTCATGTCCTAGAGCACATGATGTTCAAAGAGACAAAATATTTAAAGCCTGGCGACTTTTCTAGAAAAGTCGCTGAAGTAGGTGGTCGAGATAATGCCTTCACTAGTAAAGACTACACCGCTTACTTTCAGCAAGTAGAAAAATCACATTTACCGAAAATGATGGCGCTCGAAGCTGATCGTATGGCTAATTTAAGAATCTCCGCTGATGAGTTTGCTAAAGAGATTCAGGTGGTGATGGAGGAGCGTCGCTTGAGAACTGACGACAATTCTCAGGCAGTTGTTTACGAGCAATTAATGGCGGCAGCCTTTGCAAACTCGCCATACAGAAATCCAATTATTGGCTGGATGGATGATTTACAAAATATGACGTATCAAGATGCTTTGGATTGGTATCAAACTTGGTATGCCCCTAATAACGCTGTTTTGGTGGTGGTTGGGGATGTGCAGCCCAAAGAAGTGTTAGCTCTGGCAGAAAAGTATTACGGCTCTATTCCAGAGAAAAAATTGCCTCAGAGAAAATCACAAGTTGAAATTAGCCAAAAAGGCATGAAGAAAATTTATGTCAAGGTACCTGCAGAAAATGCGGATATTCATATGACATGGAAGGTGCCTAAGCTTGAGCCTCAATCGCTAGATGATATGGAGCCGTATGCTCTCAGTGTTTTATCAGCAGTTTTAGATGGCCACGCCAACGCAAGACTTAATCGCCAACTTGTTAGAGATCTTCGTATCGCTAATACTGCCGATGCTTCATATGACATGACAGGAAGGGGTCCTCAACTATTTGTCATTAGTGCTAGCCCCACAAAAAAATCAAGCGTCGAAGTGTTGGAAAAAAATATTCGAGCTATGTTGTTGGAAGTTAAAAATAAGGGTGTGACTGATTCTGAACTTTTCCGAGTGAAGTCTCAATTATTAGCCTCTCAAATTTATAAAAGAGATTCTGTCTTTGCCCAAGCGATGGAGATTGGCATGTCTGAAATGGATGGAATCTCTTGGAAGCAATTAGATAAGATCATTGCGAATGTTCAAAAAGTGACTAGTCAAGATATTCAAGCGGTCGTTAACAAGTATTTCATTGATGAGCAATTAACGATGGCTATATTGGATCCTCAGCCTTTAGATAAAAAGCTATCTGCTAAAAAATCTGCAATGACGGGGATGAGGCATTGATATGAAAAATAAATTTCTCATATTTTTACTTTCATTTTTGCCAGCGTTAGCTTGGGCGGGTATTCCGATTCAGCATTGGACACATGCCAATGGCGCACAAGTTTATTTGGTGGAAGCTAAGACTATTCCCATGTTAGATGTGCAGGTTGATTGGATGGCAGGCTCAGTGGGGGATCCCGCTAATAAATTGGGTTTGGCATCATTGACTGCAGGGATGATTGATAAGGGGTCTAAGTTACAGGGTCGAGTTGTTCTTGAGTCTGAGATTTCAGATCGATTGGCTGATTTAGGCGCCAGTCTCAGTTTTAGCTCCGCTGCAGAAAAAGCTAGTATGCGTTTGAGAACTTTGAGTGATCCATCAAGAAGAGATACGTTGGTGCAATTGGCTGCAGAGGTTTTAAAGTCGCCTTTATTT
>JACCDJ010987479.1_pt1 | contig 16448 bp, 16 predicted proteins | sample 7444481 | NCBI WGS metagenome assembly JACCDJ01 (sample SAMN15323435, study PRJNA562643) | freshwater metagenome | isolation source: river surface water | place: USA:Blue River Watershed | collected 2017-08-15 | reverse complement strand
CGGCAGCGTGTCACACCATGAAGCGTCCCGTTGGGACGCGAAGGTTTTTTTGATGGATGAACCCACGGTAACACCGTGGGCTTGGATGAATCGTCCCGTTAGGACGAAATACGAATGCATTCATCATTATTCCGAAGCTTTAATGGCATTGGGACTTCAGTCCGCATCAAAATCTCAACCGCGGCGTGCTAATGTGTGCGGATTGGCAGAAGTTGAAAGATCAAACAACATCATCCCGGTAATGACATGCATGGCTGATGCGTTCTTGTCGACACGTCGTGATTTTTTTCGTGGTGCTTTGCTGGCAACGGCGGGGTTCACCCTGAATGTGCCGGCGCTGGCTCGCAATCCCCGCAAGGGAAAGATGCGCATCGGCATGATCAGCGATGTGCATCAGGATGTCATGCACGATGCCATGGACCGCCTGCGTGCGTTTCTCGATGCCATGCGCCGGGAAAAGCCTGATTTGATTTTTCAACTCGGGGATTTCTGCCAGCCCGTCGCAAAAAACAAGCCGTTCATGGAGCTGTGGAATTCCTATGAGGGACCGCGTTTCCATGTGCTGGGCAATCACGACATGGATGGTGGGTTCAAGCGTGAACAAACCGTCGCGTGGTACGGCATGTCCGCGCGCTACTATGCGTTCGAGCAGGGCGGCGTAAAATTCATCGTGCTCGATGGCAATGATCCCGAAGCCGGAAAAAGCGGCTACCAGCGATTCATTGCGGAGGAGCAGAAGAGCTGGCTGGACGCGCAATTGGATGCCACGACCCTGCCTGTGATCGTGATGGTGCATCAGCCCTTGGATCTTCCGGGTGGCATCACCAATCAAAACGAAATCCGCGCACTGTTGGAAAAAAATCGCGGCAAGGATCATGCGGGCGTGATCGCCGTGTTTGCCGGGCATTTGCACCGGGATTCGGTGAATCGCATCAAGGACATCCCCTACGTGCAAGTCAACAGTGCTTCCTACGTATGGTTGCCCGCCACCGCGCGACGCGAGGTTTATGAGAAAAGCATCCACTCGGCTCATCCGAATCTCGCACAAGTCGCTCCCTATCGTGAAGCGTTGTGGGCTCTGGTGACTCTGGATTTTGATGCCGGCCAAATGACCATCGCCGGTCGCAAAACCGAATGGGTGGGTCCCGATCCATGGCAGCGGGGATCGCAGGAAAAGCAGTATCCATCCGCGGTCACCAAACCGCAGATCAGCGATTGGTCGGGATCGATTTTGCAAGACGGATAAATCGTTGTCAGCGGCGTGAATCTGTGGATGCTGGTGCCTGTTCCCCATTTCATGGCAGCTCCCACATCCATCGCCTCTCCGGAAAAAGAAGTGCGTTTCACACGTGCCGCCCAGGGTCGCATGTGGCTGGTGTTGGCCGCTTTGCATGTGGCGATCGCTTTGGGCGTGGTCGTGCTTGCAACCCAGGGCACGGAGTTCGAGGCTCCGCGTCTGCAAGGCTACGGATGGACGGCGGTATTTCCCTTGCTTGCTTCGTGGGCGATGTTCCGCCTTGGGGTTCGTTGTATCCGCCATGCCTATCTGATTTTCACGCCGCTGGGTGTTGAAATTTTTCCTCTGCTGCGCCCTGAGAAATCGATGCAACTGCTGCTTTGGTCAGAGGTGCACTCCTTGGAATGCAGCCTGCCGTTGCAACGTCTGACCATTCATTTCACGGCGGAAAAATCCTCTGGCGTGATGGTTTCTCTTGCTCCTATACTGCCGGCCCAGCGCGAGTTGCTTCGCATCCTGGTGGAATCCATCAACCAACGCCGCATCTCTGCCGATACAACCACTCACTAATCATGCGCCCACCTTCCCTGCAAATTCTCTCGGTCGAAACCGCCTTCGGCAACAATGGCTGGCATTGCGAGCTGATCGAAGGTCGCGATGTCATTCGCGCTTCATTCTCCGCCCATCACACGCGCATCCAACTGCACGCCCAGTCCTACACGCCCATCAATGCGCTTGCGGTTGTGGGAGAATCACCTCTGCCCGTGAGCGAGGATCACATTCCCTATCTGCTGGAATTGCTGTGTCGCGCCAACAAGTTCCTCAATCTCGGTTCGTTCGAATACGATCTCGACCGCGAGTTCCTAGTGTTCCGCATCACGAATATTTTTGAAAAGGAACGTTACGACGCGGACATCGTGACTTCGATGGTCCACTGCGCCATTGCCGAATTGGATCGCATCATGCCCTACGCCATCACCGTGCAGCGCACCCCGGAAGACCTGCTGGATGATCTTGATCTTGTCCGCTTGCTGCAACGCGAGGATCTGATCCCGCCGGTGCCAGGCGATGAAGATGATCTGCCATAATCGCGATCGGCTCTCATGAGGGATGGAATTATCAGAAAGGCCAGGGAATCAGTCGTTTTTTAGCGAATGCACCATACCACGCAAGTTCCCATGGTCGAAAAGGTTTCGTGGAAACATTGCCTCCTGCATTGTGAACCGAAAATCGGGCCTTTAAATCAGCAGTGCTTCCGTAGTAGAGTTTGTCTGGATTGGACAAAGAACGAAGAATGTATGCGTAGTGCATGTTGCGGAGGACGGTTCTGGATTGGAGCTTGGAGAGTCTTAGTGGCAGCCCTACTTCGCTCTGCGAGCTACGAAGGGCATTCTTCGCATCCTTCTCCAGCTACCAATGGCATGCCATTCGTAGCTTCCGCAGGAAGCGAAGAATGGCGGACAGAGAGGGATTCGAACCCTCGTTACCTTTAACAGTAAACACGCTTTCCAAGCGTGCGCGATCGACCACTCTGCCATCTGTCCTGATACCGTTGTGGGGCGCGCAGTAAGGAGAATTTTTCGGGCTTTGGCAATGCATTTTTACGATTTTTTCGCGTTGGCCATGCACTCGCCTGCCGATGGACGGTCCGGGTCATGTTGTCTGGGTGTGTGACAAAATGGCGCGTCAACTTGTCGCGAGGGCTTTCGTCTGGCGCCGGCCTTGTCGCGCGGATCCTTGATAAATCAAAGGTTTCGGGCGCTTGCAAGAGGTTGGCACGTTGCTTGCCATAGGAAATGCGTTCAAACGATCCGCAAGGGTCACTCACAACCACACACCCCATACCACTATGTCAAAAATACTTGGAATCGACCTCGGCACCACCAACTCGTGCATGTCTGTCATGGAAGGCGGCGAACCCGTCGTTCTGGAAAACTCGGAAGGCGCACGCACCACGCCGTCGGTGGTCGCCTTCACCAAATCCGGTGAGCGTCTGGTTGGCCAAGCTGCCAAGCGCCAGGCTGTCACCAATCCGAAAAACACCGTTTACTCGGCCAAGCGTCTCATCGGTCGCAAGTTCAGCGAACTGACGGAAGCCGACAAGCGCATGCCCTACAAGATCGTGGCCGCCGCCAATGGCGACGCTCACATCCAGGTGGAAACCGGTGGCGAAACCAAAACCTACTCGCCACAGGAAATCGCTGCCATGGTCCTCGGCAAACTCAAGGCCGATGCCGAAGCAAAACTCGGTGAAACGATCTCGGAAGCCGTGATCACCGTGCCCGCGTATTTCAACGACTCCCAGCGCAATGCCACCAAGGCCGCGGGCGAAATCGCCGGCCTGAAAGTGCTGCGCATCATCAACGAGCCTACCGCCGCATCTCTGGCTTACGGTCTCGATAAGAAGTCCGACGAAAAAATCGCCGTCTACGACCTCGGTGGTGGTACTTTCGATATCTCCGTGCTGGAAATCGGCGACGGCGTGTTCGAAGTGCTCGCCACCAACGGCGACACCCAACTGGGTGGTGACGACTGGGACAACGCGATTATCAACTTCATCGTCGCCGAGTTCAAGAAAGACCAGGGTGTCGATCTTTCCGGCCAAGCTGACGCCCTGCAACGGATCAAAGAGGAAGCGGAAAAAGCCAAGATCGCGCTTTCTTCCAGCCAGTCCTACGACATCAACCTGCCCTTCATCACCGCGGATGCCACCGGTCCCAAGCACATCCAGCTCACGCTCACCCGTTCGAAGTTGGAACAACTCACCGACAGCCTCTTCGAGCGCACCAAGAAGCCCGTCCGCGATTGCATCAAGGAAGCCGGCATCGACCTTTCGAAAATCGATGAGCTGGTTCTCGTGGGTGGCATGACCCGCATGCCGAAAGTCATCGAGACCGCTCGCGAGCTCGGTGGCAAGGAGCCGCACAAAGGCGTCAACCCGGATGAAGTCGTCGCCATCGGCGCGGCCATCCAGGGCGGCGTGCTGCGCGGCGATGTGAAAGACGTGCTCTTGCTCGACGTCACCCCGCTGACCCTTTCGATTGAAACCGAAGGTTCCCGTGCCACGCCGATGATCGAGCGCAACACCACCATCCCTGCGAAGAAGTCGCAGGTGTTCTCCACCGCTGCCGACAACCAGCCCGCTGTGGACATCCGCATTTGTCAAGGTGAGCGTCCGATGTTCTCCGATAACAAGTTGTTAGGAAACTTCCGCCTTGATGGCATCGCCAGCGCCCGTCGTGGTGAGCCGCAAATTGAGGTCACTTTTGACATCGATGCGAACGGCATCCTTCACGTCTCCGCGAAAGACAAACAATCCGGTAAGGAGCAGAAAATCTCCATCCAAGGATCGTCCGGTCTCAGCAAGGACGAGATCGAGCGCGCCAAGCAAGAAGCCGAGGCCCACGCCGAGGAGGACCGCAAGCGCGTTGAAGCCGTGGACACCAAGAACAAGGCGGAAAACCTTGCCTTCCAGGTCGAGAAACAACTCGAAGAACTGGGCGACAAAGCTCCCGCCGAGCTCAAAGCCGATCTCCAAGGCAAAGTCCTCACGGTGCGCGATGCGCTGAAGTCCGATGACCTCGATGCGATCAAATCTGCCACCACCGACCTCGAAAAAACCATGACGGAACTCTACAACGCCGCCCAGCAAATGGGGGGTGCCGGAGCCGCTCCTGACGTGCAACCCGCCAACGACGAACCCGGCGAGCCCAAAAAGGCCAAAGGCAAAGTCGTGGATGCCGAGGTGGTCGATTGATTTTCATGATCTGACGGATCAGTCTGATCAGACCAATCCGTCAGATCATATTCAACTTTCAAGTCAAACCGGCTTGTCTAACCAACAAACAACCAAACCAACACATAACATACTATGGCTAACATCAAACCACTCGGTCAACGCGTTCTCGTGAAACGCATCGAAGCAGAAGCCGTCTCCGCAGGCGGAATCGTCCTACCGGACAGCGCCAAGGAAAAACCACAGGAAGCTCTTGTGATTTCCGTAGGCACCGGCGGCCGCGACGACAACGGCAAACTCATCGAGTTCACCGTCAAGGCGAACGACAAGGTGCTCATCTCCAAATACGGTGGCACCGAAGTCAAAATCAACGGCGAGGAGCACCTCATCATCTCCGAGTCCGACATCCTCGGCATTGTGGAATAAATTCTAATCAAAAACACTGATCACTTCACACTAACTACTCAATTACTATGCCAGCCAAACAATTGCAATTCGACGAAGCCGCACGCCAGGCCCTCCTGCGCGGAGTGGAAAAACTTGCCCGTGCCGTCAAAGCCACTCTTGGTCCTGCCGGACGCAACGTGATCCTCGACAAAAAATTCGGTTCCCCCACGATCACCAAGGACGGTGTTTCGGTGGCCAAGGAGATCGAGCTTGAGTGCCCCTATGAAAACATGGGCGCCCAGCTGATCCGCGAGGTTTCCAGCAAAACCAGCGACATCGCCGGTGACGGAACGACCACGGCTACCGTACTTGCCGAGGCCATCTACAAGGAAGGTCTGCGCAACGTGACCGCCGGTGCCAATCCGATCTCCCTGCAACGCGGGATTATGAAGGCCACCGAGGCCATCGTCGCTCAACTGAAAGCTCTTTCCAAGACCGTCTCCGACACCAAGGAAATCGCCCAGGTTGCCACCGTTTCCGCCAACTGGGACACCGAAATCGGCAACATCATCGCCGAGGCCATGGACAAGGTCGGCAAAGACGGCACCATCACCGTGGAAGAAGCCAAAGGCATCGAAACCACGCTTGACGTGGTGGAAGGCATGCAGTTCGACAAAGGCTACCTCAGCCCTTACTTCGTCACCGACGCGGAAGGCATGGAAGCCGTTCTCGACAACGCACTGATCCTCATCAACGAGAAAAAAGTATCGTCCCTCAAAGACATGCTGCCTCTCCTTGAAAAAGTTGCCAAGACAGGACGTCCGTTCCTCATCATCGCCGAAGACGTCGAGGGCGAAGCCCTGGCCACTCTCGTGGTGAACAAGCTGCGCGGCATCCTGCACGTCGCCGCTGTCAAGGCTCCCGGTTTCGGCGATCGCCGCAAGGCCATGCTCGAAGATATCGCCGTGCTCACCGGTGGCAAAGTCATCACCGAAGACCTCGGCATCAAGCTTGAGAGCGTGGAACTCAGCGACCTTGGCCAAGCCAAGCGCGTCACCATCTCGAAGGACGCCACCACCATCATCGAAGGTGCCGGTTCCAGCGAAGCCATCACTGGTCGCGTGAACCAGATCCGCAAGCAGATCGAAGATACCACCAGCGACTACGATCGTGAGAAGCTGCAAGAGCGTCTTGCCAAACTCGCTGGCGGTGTGGCTGTCATCAACGTCGGTGCTGCCACCGAGACCGAGATGAAAGAGAAAAAAGCCCGCGTGGAAGACGCCCTGCACGCCACCCGCGCTGCGGTGGAAGAAGGCATTGTTCCTGGCGGTGGCACCGCTCTGATCCGCGCCCTCAAGGCCGCTCAGGATGCGAAATGCTGCGACGCCGCTTCCAACGAAGACGAGCGCACCGGCATGGGCATCGTGTCCCGCGCCGTGGAAGCTCCGCTGCGTCAGCTTGCTGCCAACGCTGGCCGCGAAGGCGCTCTCATCGTCGAGAACGTTAAGACCAACAAGGCTGGTCATGGCTACAACGTCGCCACCGACAAATACGAAGACCTCATCGCATCCGGTGTGGTTGACCCGACGAAAGTCACCCGTAGTGCCCTGCAAAACGCCGCGTCCATCGCCGGCCTTCTGCTCACCACCGAGTGCCTCATCGCCGAGAAACCAGAGCCTGCCAAACCTGCAGCCGGTGGTCACGACCACGACCACGGCATGGGCGGCATGATGTAACAGGGAGCGCCGTCGTCCCGACGGCACTTTCTTTCTTCCAACCCCGCGCGGATATCCGCGCGGGGTTTTTGATTCCTTGCATCCCAGGTTGTATCATCGCCGCAGGCTATGGAGTGCGGTGAGCTATCACCGCTTTGCGAGGAGACTTGAGGAGTTCGCCTTTTTGCACCGTAGTGGTTTTTGATTTTCCTACTGCAGATTGATCCAATCTGTCGAGCGAGTGATATGTGAGACGCGCACTTCGTCCATCTCACCAATGAAATCGTTTTCGTCCGCCCAATTGCCGATCGTAAGCATCATGGGATTGGAAATGTTCAGCGGTGTTGTGTGAGCAGAAAAAATCAGGGTAGTTCACGGATGCGGAGTTTGCGGAATTGAATGGGTGAGCCTTCGCTTTCCAGGCACAGATAGCCTTGTGCGGGGTCCGCGCCGTTGCCGCCTGAGACCTCCTCGCCATTGACCCACAAACGCACCTCGCCATTGACGGCGCGAATGTAATAATGATTCCACTGGCCGTGGCCTTTGACCAGGTTTTTGCGCGGGAAACTGCGACTGCCATTGGGGGAAAGAGGCGCGAAATGGTTGAGCTTCACTCCTACCGCAAAAACATCGCCATGGCAGGTGAACCAATTGGTGGGCTTACCCGCTGCCTTGGTTTGTGTTTCGTAGCCGAGGTCGAGAATCTGCACTTCGATTCCTTGGGGCAAACCGGGTTTGCCAGCAGCGGTGAGTTTTTCGATCGATGACGGAGTGGTCCATACGAAGACGCCGGAGTTTCCTGCGGCTTTCTCGTGCATCCACTCCACCACCATTTCAAAGTTTTTGTATTCCTTCGTGGTTCGCATGACACTGATCGGTTGACCCGTGCAGTGCAGCACTCCGTTTTTCCACGACCAGGTATCATCGGTGCCATTCACTTTGGCAAAGTCACTCTCGGTGAGATCACGAAACCCCGGTGCAGTGTCATCGATCCGCGCTTGGGCGGGTTCATCGGCGTGGCAACAACACAACAAAGCAAGAGCGAGTAGCACCTTCATGAGATCACTCTGTCTGTGTCATATTCGTCGCGCAAGCGAATTAGCGATGATTGCCACAGGACTTCAATGGCAATGGTTTCCGACAGATCTCCTTTCGTTGCAAATCCCATGACAAGTTCGACTTGCAAGTTTTCCATGGTTTCTGCGTTATATTCACCATGTCGGTTACAAAAATTCTGGGACTTTTGATTCTTTCGTGTTCTCTGGCATGGGCGGAGCATGGCGGCACTTCCCATTTCGAATCCATTACCGGCCAGTATTATGGGATCGCCCAAACACCTGTGCGCAATGCGAAGATCCCGTTCGGATGGTCCGATGATGAAACGAAGCTGATCTATCAGGTCACAGGAGACGATGGTAAGCCGGTGACGAAATCGTATGATCTGAAGACCGGGAATGAGTCCGTCACCACCGAGAAAATTCCTGCTTCGAAGCAGCCTGAAACCGAGCGCGGGCCGCGACGCGCGGGATATGAAAACCCGCATTCCAAGGATGGTGCCTGGGAAGTGGCATTGCGAGAAGGAAAAGTGATACTCAAAAACCGCAAGAGCCAAGAGGATAAGGTCCTGGCCACCGATGATGGGGACGGTCGATTCGGTGGCAATCCCTACTGGTCGCCGGACTCCAAACATTTTCTGTTGTGGAAGCGCAAGGATGTGCCGGTGCGCAAGGTGCAATACGTGCGCTCATCGCCGGAGAAACAATTGCAGCCCGAACATTTCACGATCGATTACCCCAAGCCGGGCGATGAATTGGACATCGCCGAGCCGTGGTTGTTTTTCACCGATGGCCGGGAACCGATGGCCGCGGACCGCACGCTGATCGCCAATCCTTTCGAGATCAAAAACGCGGCCTGGCGCGAGGATTCGGCACGTTTGACCTTTGACTACATCGAGCGAGGATTCGGCAAAATGAATGTGATCGAAATGAATGCGGTCGCGCGCACCCAGCGCGTGTTGATTCGCGAGGAGAGCGATACGTTTGTCTACGCCTATGGATACGGATTCCGTCGTGATTTGCGCGAAGGGGAGGAGATCCTGTGGAATTCCGAGCGCGATGGGTGGAATCATCTTTATCTCTTCGATGGCAAGACCGGTGAGGTGAAAAAGCAGCTCACCAAGGGCAAATGGGTCGTGAAAAAAGTTGTATCGGTGTCCGAGAAAAAACGTCAGGCACTGGTGAAGGTCTGCGGCTGTTATCCCGCACAGGATCCGTACTTCGAACATTATGTCATGGTGCATTTTGACACCGGCAAGGTCGTTCCCTTGACCGCATCATCCGGACAGCATGAAGAACCGGTTTTTTCCCCGCTCGGGAATTACTATGTCTGTCGTTGGTCGCGCATGGACAAGCCTTGGGTGTATGAACTTCGTCGCACCGAGGATGGCAAGCTTCTCAAGACTCTGAGTGAAGCGGATGATAGTGAATTGCGGTCGAAGTGGAGGCTGCCCGAAGCCTTCGCGGCGAAGGATCGCGAAGGCAAATTCGACATTTACGGGTTGGTCGTCCTGCCTCCCGACTTCGACCCTGCGAAAAAATATCCCGTGGTGGAATCCATCTACGCCGGACCGCAGGATGCGTTCACGAAAAAATCGTGGGGGCCCTGGCTCATGCCCATGCATGAGGTCGCGGTCCACGGATTCATCGTTGTGAAAATCGATGGTCGTGGCACGGCCCATCGCGGCAAGGAGTTTCATCATTTCTGCTACAAAAATCTCAAAGACGCCGGACTGCCGGATCGCATCGCATGGATGACGGCTGCGGCGAAAAAATACCCGCAGATGGATCTGACGCGCGTAGGGATTTTCGGTGGCTCCGCCGGTGGTCAGAACGCATTGGGCGCGTTGCTCTTTCATGGCGATTTCTACAAGGCCGCCGCCGCCGACTGCGGCTGTCATGACAACCGCATGGACAAAATCTGGTGGAACGAACAATGGATGGATTGGCCCGTGGGTCCGCATTATGCCGATAACTCGAATGTCACTCATGCGAAAAATCTCAAGGGTGCCTTGTTGCTGACGGTGGGCGAGGTGGATACGAATGTGGATCCATCCTCGACCATGCAGGTGGTGAACGCCCTGATCAAGGCGGACAAGGATTTTGAAATGGTGGTGGTGCCCAATGGAAATCACGGCGTGGGCGAGTCGCGTCACATGCAACGCAAGCGCGTGGACTTTTTTCTCAGGCATCTGGGAGGGCCTGTTTCCGGATCATGAAGCGCATCGTGGAAAAACTCAGTGAGTGGTTTCCGCTGTGGATCGTTCTGGGTTGCATCTGGGCCTGGTGTCAACCCGCCGCATGGACATGGTTCCAGCCGTGGATTTCCGCCGGGCTTGGCGTGATCATGTTAGGCATGGGATTGACCCTGCGCTTTGCGGATTTCCGTGAAGTATTGCGGCAACCGAAATGGATCTCCATCGGCGTGGGTCTGCAATTTTTGATCATGCCCAGCGCGGCATTGTTGTGCAGCAAGCTGTGTGGACTGAACAGGGAACTGGCGCTGGGATTGATCCTGGTCGGCTGTTGTCCCGGGGGAACGGCATCCAACGTCATTTGTTACCTTGCGCGAGCGAATGTGGCACTGAGCGTCTTGTTGACGATGTGTTCGACCTTTGTGGCGGTGTTTTTGACTCCTCTGCTCACACAATGGCTGGCGGGACAATTGATGCCCATCGATGCCTGGGCACTGTTTCGTTCGATGATCGAAGTTGTGCTGATCCCGCTCGTTTCCGGACTGGTCATCAACACGTTTCTCGACCGCAGCACCTACAGGGAAACAAGCCACCGTTGGATCGGTGTGTTCGGACCTTTGTTGAGTGTGGTGGTGATTGTTCTCGTGGTCGGAAGCATTGTGGCGGGGCGCAAGGCGGAAATCGCCAGTGCCGGTCTGTTGTTGTTCGTCGCGGTGTTCGGCATGCATGCGCTGGGGTTTCTGTTAGGATATGTCATCTCCCGTCTTTGCGGAGGCGACAAGTCGGCTAGCAGAACGGTTTCGGTAGAAGTGGGCATGCAAAACAGCGGCCTCGGTGCCACGTTGGCGAAGCAGCACTTTTCCCAACTGGCGATGGCTCCCGTGCCTGCTGCCATTTCCGCTGTCTTCCACAGTTTGATCGGCAGTTTTCTCGCATGGTGGTGGAGCCGCCGCGCGCCGTCTTCAGACAAATAATCCGCGTTCGTTCATGTGGGCGAGCAATGCATGCAAGGCCTGGATCTGGGCATCACCGCGACATGCTTTCATGAGTTGTTCAAACGAGACGCTGCCATCGCAAAGTCGCAGCCAGTTGCGGTCGTTGGGCGATAGCTGGCAAGGCCGGTGGAAGGCATCGACAATCGGCCTGTCTTGTTTCAAGTGATCCAGATTGAGGGCGCTCAAACGAGGGAATTCCGGCATTTCATCGCACAGGATGATCGGCGCGTGGCGCAAACGGATCATTCCCAGGGAGAGCAAGGAAAGGGTTAATGGTAGTGCTTGTGAACGGTCAATCTGAGGTGTTTTTTCTAACAAATCTTTGATCGGGACACAGGAAGGGGTGATCCGCATGATGGCCTGGGAGAAAGCATCGGTGGCGTCGTTGCCTGTCGCGGGAATGGGCATGAGCCGCTCGATACACATGGCCGCGAATTCTTCCGGCGTCGGAGCCGCGCGAGGGGCGTCCGAGCGACAAATGACACTGCAACGGAAACTACGATCTGTGAGGAAATCGATCATTTGCTCCATCAGCAACGGATTTGTCGCGAGTGATTGCAGTTGTTGTTTGGCTGCCGGTCCTAGCAATGAGGTGCGCGGCAATGTGCTGTCCGCCTCACCCACATAGGTGAGTCCACTTTGTTGACTCCAGTGAAAAAATTGACTGAAGTAACAAGGATCATTGCAGGGTGCGAGATCGTCATGCCTGAGTTGTGCGTCACCTTTGGCATGCGTGTCCGACACGACTTCTAACAGATGGCGTGCGTAGGCATCTTCACGACCTTCGAGTGATTGTGCGATGGCTTGCAACGCCGAGCATGCCGATCCCTGATGTGCCGGCATTTGTTTAAGTGCGAGAGTCATTTCCCGCAGAGGTTGCCGCAGGGCCCAGCCGGGCAGCGTGTTGTAGCTGATCATCGCCACACCGTTTGTCTTGAGCGAGCGTGCGCACAAAGCCAGCAGTGCCGTTTTCGCGGTGTCGGGAATCCAGGAAAAAACTCCGTGGGCGATGATGATGTCGTAGTGCTTTGCAGGTGCCTGCCATGTCGTTAGATCCGCGCAGTGAAATTCGATGTTGCGGAGACCGGCGAGCCGGGCGAGGCGTTTTGCCTCCTCGATGGCGTGTGCATCCAGATCGATCGCGGTAATCGAAGCTTGTGGAAAATTTTCGGCAATCGGCAGGATGTGATGACCGCTGGCGCAGCCGATTTCCAGAATGTTCCATTCCTGTTCCGGAGCCAGACAGATGCCGCCCAACAGTGCCGTGGCCGCGATCACCGAGGGATGAGCGGGTGGGTGGCTCATGGCCGGATAAAAATCCATGGTGTCGTTTGTCATGATGAAGTGGAGAGACGGCGCACGGAAATTTGATCCCAGAAATTCCGATCCTGTGCCGAGGAAAAATGGGAACGCCATGGACGCAGGGCGGCACTTCCCGAGATCTGATTGCCACCGCACAGCGTCTCATTCAAGCCTTCGGGAGTGCGCACCTCCTTGACGCAGGAAAAATGTTTCCGATAGAGTTGGCGAACGTGGCTCTGCATGGCCCGATGCCCGGATCCGCGCACCAGATTGGTCAGGAGAATGCCGTCACGATGCAAGAGCTGCTTGAGATCATCCATCAACGTTTCATCGAAATGAGCTGGGCGGAAGACATCGGTCTTTCCCGCAAGGTAGACATCGTCGATGACCACATCAAAGCGCTTGCGGCAGCGTTTGATCCAATCATAGGCATCATCGATATGAATGTCGCAGCGCAGATCATCGAGGTGCATGTGCTTGCGTGCCAGTGCCACCAATTCCCCGTCGATGTCCACCGCGGTCAATTTCGCGTCCGGCAGCAAATGACGCAGGGCATGAAATGTCGTGCCACCGGCCAGTCCCAGCATCAAAATGGATTTCGGCTCTCGTTGCGGATGTAGCAAAGCGGCGGCGACCAGGTTATCCCATGCCAGACCCGTGAGAAAACGTTGTGCGTGCCACCACGCGTGGACGGCTTGCTCGACGCGGAATTCCACTTGTCGGGATGATTGCCATACCTCGATGCGCTGGAAGCGGGTCGTTGCGGTTTCGATGAGAGGCATGGCGGCTGCGAGTGGAGTGAAATCCGTTAGGATGGTGATTGCAGCTCACGTGCCTTTTTGCCTTTGGCTCGCAGGGCGAAAAACAAGCCCAGCCCCACGATGAGAAGGAAGCCGCAGATGAGCACGCGCAGGATTCGCAAAAATGCCGAGTCCACTTGCTGATCGGATACCGTGGCTTGTGGCACATCGCCCGGCTTGCGGCGCAGTTCCAGTTTCCCGGGCTTCGCTTCCATCGCGGTGAGTTTTTGCAATACCGGCCCTATGACCGGATCTTGCTGGAGATCGACTCCGAGACGATAGGGAGGAATCTGCGCGATGAATTCGCGTGGCACCGTTTTTTCCGGTACCTTGAGATCCGCGACTTGAAACACGAGCGCTTTTTCCGCGAGCAGCGGCTTCAGTGTGATTTCGGCATTGAGATAGCGCATGGTGCCCGAGCCCGGCATGCCATTCATGGGGCGCGTGTGGTCGGCGATGATGACGCCCTCGCCGATTTCTTTGACAAAAAAGCTGCCGCGGTAGTCGCGAAGAGGCTCCATGGCAGCCAGAACGTGGTTGAGGTCATCGACGGAGAGTTCGATGCTGGCATCCCGGGCCGCGGGGCTGACCACCGCGTCGCGGAATCGTTGCAAGCGTGCGTGCAGGTCGTTCAGTGCCGCTTCCCGGCCTTCGACCGTGATTTCCGGCAGCTTCATCGGCTGGGCCGCGGTGAATTTGTCGATTTCCTTGTTTTGCCGGATCAGCGAGTAGGCGGATACGGAGATCAGGAACACCGCCACGGCGGCAAGAATCATCATGATCAGACAACCGGCAAATGGCGAGCGTGCCGGGGCGTTATCGGGTGAAGCCATGCCCGAGTATGGCGCGGAAATTCCTCCTGCCAAGCCGCGAATGGCGGGAAATCAGAGCGGATGAGAGAAAAAGCGAAGTTTTGTGGCCGATTCGATCGTTTTTTGTCACTTAGGGCTTGCCAAATCGCGAAAAATATGATCATTGGCTCGCCCGGCTGCCACCTTGACCTTGAATCATGTTACCCGACAACATCATTCCATTTGAATCTCCCAAGGCGGAACACCGGTATCCTTCACTCCCTATGAAAAGTGAGCTCGTCTACAAAGCTGCCGAAATCATCGATGATCCTCAGGTGTTGATCAACCTCGTGTCCAAGCGAGTGCGTCAACTCAACAGCGGTCGTTCTCCCTTGATCCCCACTGTTCCGAGCATGGGGGCTGCTGACATCGCTCTCACCGAGATCATCGAGGGGAAAATCAAAATCCTTGATGCAACAGCCGAGCCGTCCTGAGTGGCTGCCGGGATTTGACCATGCCCTGGCATGAGTAACGAGATTGCCACCAACCGCAAAGCAGGGCGCGATTTTCACATCAGTGAAAAATACGAGGCGGGCATTGAACTGCGCGGCACCGAGGTGAAGTCGATACGCGCAGGAAAAATCAACATTTCTGACGCTTTCTGTCGTGTGGAAAAGGGGCAACTTTTTCTCTATGGCTGCGATATCCAACCATGGGAGACAGCCTCCCTGTGGTTCCAGCATGAAGCCAAAAGACCTCGCCGTCTGCTTCTGCACAAACGCGAAATTTTCAAACTCGAGCAAGCCAGTGCGATCAAAGGTGCATCGCTACCGCTTTTGCGCATGTATTGGAAAAACCGCAAGGTCAAGGTCGAGATCGGCGTGGGCAAAGGGAAAACCCACGGCGACCAGCGACATGATTTGAAAAACCGCGTGGAATTGCGGGAAGCACAACGAGAGATGGCTCGCTTCAATCAGCGGGCGTGACTCCAGCGGGTCGGTAAAGCTGATAGGTTTGTTCGCCTCTGAGTGCCGAGAAAATTATTGAATTTCCAATCCCGATGTCGGCCAGATCCAGCGGATGACTTTTCCTCCTTGGATCAGTGCTTTGGCCTGGATGTTCTTCACACCGAAAATGGTTTCCGCCTTGTATGCGGCCAAACCGGTTTGGAATTTTTCTCCTTCCAGTTCTTCTTCTTCTCCGGCTTTCCAACCCGTCACTTGGTCAAAAGTAAACTCCTTGATTTGTCCTGAACGAATGCTTTCCTGCATCAATTTGACAATATCCTCGGCAGACAGAGCGGCGGTGACAACCGGTTGGGGTGTCGGCGTGGGTTCCGGTTCCTTGGCAGGTTCCGGAGCCACCTCCGGCTCCTTGGCGGGCATAGGTTCCACCGCAGGTGTGGGTTCGTTTTTGGCGATCTCAGGCTGCGTGGCCGGCGCGGGCGCCGGCGGTGGATTCGCGATCAACTGCTCGATGAGATTGGTTTGAGCCACGGCCACTTTGCCTTGTGCGGTGCCGGCGACCGAAAAATGAACATCCGTTCCTTCGATCCGAGTCGGTTTGACCTTGGTTCCTGCGGGCAATGGCAAGGTATCCGTTTCTCCGGCGATACTTGCCACCACGGCGGTTTTTAGCACGATTTTTTCCGGCAGCTGGTTGGGCTGCAAGCCGGAATAGTCATAGGTTGGTTTCGGCACGGGAGGAGGAACAAAAGCAACGGGTTGCTCTTCCGCTTTGACAGGCGGAACCTGAACAACGGCAACGGGAGATTGTCCCGTGAGAGCGTAACGCATGTCAGGCTCGAGGACGTAACCAAGAATGCCTGCGCAGAGAATGCCGATGGTTGCCATGAAAAATTTCATAAGAAGGATCTGTGTTGATGCTGTTTACGGTAGGAATGGGGAAAACTATTCAAATTAGTAGTCGCGACGATGAAATATTGTGACAGCACCCGCGAGAATGAGAATTTCAAAAATCAAGGATGTGCCGATGATCGAAAACCAGCTGTGGCGCAGTTCGTATTTTTCCATCGCACGTTTCACCGCGGGGTCCACTTGATCGCCGGCAAATACCGAGCCGAGATCCACACCGGTCAACAACGAGGAGCGTTCGTCGAAACGGATCAGACGTTTGAGGGAAATCGTACATTCGCGGCTTTTCGGCATAACCGTCGTGATCGATTGAATCGCGGCGTATGTTTTTTTCCAACCGCTTTTGCTGTCTTCCTCGGCT
>JACCDJ010320848.1_pt1 | contig 16459 bp, 8 predicted proteins | sample 7444481 | NCBI WGS metagenome assembly JACCDJ01 (sample SAMN15323435, study PRJNA562643) | freshwater metagenome | isolation source: river surface water | place: USA:Blue River Watershed | collected 2017-08-15 | reverse complement strand
TGTTGGCGTGGATTTTTACCCGGTTTTTTGGGGCTTTATGGCAGCTATTACGGAAACTTTTGGTGGTTTTTTATTGGTTTTGGGGCTGGCTTTTCGCCCGGTAAGTGTATTGCTGGCCTTTACCATGTTGATTGCAGCGCTGCATCATTTAAAAGCCGGCGATGGGATTCAGGGCGCTTCTCATGCTATTGAAGCGGGTATTGTTTTCCTCGGTTTGGTGTTTGTTGGGCCCGGGAAATATAGTGTGGATGGGAAATAAAAAACCCCTCGAGTTGAGGGGTTTTTGTAGTTTGTGGGTTACTAAATGTAAACTAGTTTACGTCCCAAAATAATTTGGTGGTAACCAAATCACCTCCTATTGCCGTTGAAGCTAGGGCATAGTTAGCCGAATTAAGGTTTTGCTCTTCATCGGAGTAGCGAAATCTTACAGGAATAGCCGATAAAGCATTAGGAGGGGCTGTTAAAACAGGGGCATCTAATCTCCTCCACTCTGTCCAAGCTTCAATCCCACGATTATAGAGTGCAATCCATTTTTGTACTCCGATTTTTTGCTTAAAAGTACCCGCGGCAGTAGAATAATCGACATCGGTTTGAGCAAGATAAGTCGCTACATCATTGTCTGTTCCTCCCCAATACTTAATAGAAGCTGTGATAGCTGCATCATAGTGAGATTGAGCTGATCCTGGAACATTATAACCTCTCTCTACAGCTTCAGCCAATAAAAATTGTACTTCTGTATAATCCATAAATAATGTTTCAAAATTAGGAGCTTGAATAGTTAGACTTGGTTTAGAAAAAGTTGCATAATTATTGCTAGCCCCGTAGGTGCCACCTGTATAGTCATCATTTGCATCTGTAGTAAAATAGAACGGTACTCGTGGATCATCTAAGGTTTTCATTGCATTAACAAGGGTATTCGCTGCCACAAAATCCTTTCTACCGCTTTGAACTAAATTCACCCAAATTGGATTGGTATTTGGAGGAGCAGTCTGGTATTTAAATGTTGCATTATCGGCATTTGAAGTAAAAATGTTAGCTGCAGCAGCTTCAACTACCGTCTTTGCTTTAGCATTATCTACATCAGCAAGCATCATACCCAATCTAAGTTTTATTGAATTTGCAAACTTTTGCCATTTTACAACATCACCTCCATAAACCAGATCTGCTTTCCCGAAAGACTCAGTATTAACGTTTAATTCAGCCAAATCTGCATCTATTCTGTTCAACAAATCATCATAAATAGTAGCAGCATCATCATACTTTGGTTGCACCTTATTGATATCCAGAGCTTCTGAATAAGGGATATCACCATAGGTGTTTACTAAAACGGAATATCCATAAACTTCCATAATATCTATGATCGCTAATTGATTAGCCTTTTTCGACGCTTCAAGTAATTTGTCAGCACTGATTAATTCTTTAGCTGTTTTCAAGTCCATTAATACATCTCTGTACATGGAATTCCAAAAATTTCTCGGAATATTTCTAGTAGCTAAATCATAGTTGCTTTCGTCGGTATAAGTAGTTTCTGTCCATTGCTGGGTTAAAAGTCTAAAAATTCCACTATTAACATTGGGAGTAGTTATTACATCGGCCATACTCTTTTGAGCATTGGTAAATAAACTTGATCCCGGAACTTCGTAATATTGTTTGGGATTATTATTTAAATCACCAAAATCTTTCTTACATGCCGTCATGTAAATCATTACTGTTACGGCAAATACTATATACTTTTTCATTTTTAGTTATATTAAAATCTGAATTTTAGATTAGCACCAAAAGTTCTAACCGTTGGATAGCTACCTACTTGATAGCCCTGTATGTTTCCTGAGCTTATACCATCCTCTGGATCTGCGTTAGGCAGATTTTTGTGAATAATCCATAGATTTCTTCCAATTAAGGAAAAATCTACCCCTTTTACCGGACCTAATTTTGCAACTAAAGATTGTGGAAACGAATATGATAAGACCACTTCTCTAAGCTTTACATAACTTGCATCATAAACAAAGTCTGCAGCCGGAGAATAACGATATCCATAAGCACCAAAACTAACAGCACTAACTCGAATATCATTGGGCGTGCCATCCGCTTTTACTCCAGGTCTGATAAAACCACCACCCTGAGCTATTGGCGAACGTATAGGATTACCCAGATCGTTTAATCCAGCCGTTTCCTCATATAAGCCTGTCGCTAAACCATAGAATTGATCTAGTGAAAAAACATCTCCACCTTTTTTAATGTCTATTAGAAAACTTAACGAGATATTTTTGAACTTAAGGGCATTGTTAATACCTCCTATCCAATCTGGATTAACATTTCCAATAACTTCGTTTGAAGTTGGAGAAATTAAATAACGTCCATTAGGACCAACCGTTTTTTGTCCGTTAGTATACACAAAGTTGGTACCTCTAATCTGGCCATATGGTTGATGAAGTGCGGCGTTAATAGAAACTCCACCTTGTAAACTTGCAAGCAATAGATTGTCTCCTTCTGCCAGAGCTTTTACTTCGTTTTCATTCTTTGACCAGTTGACATCTATTTTCCACGTAAAATCATTGCTAGAAACCGGAATTCCATATAGAGATAGCTCGATACCTCTATTTTCAACATCTCCGGCATTCACATATTTAAATGAATATCCTGTTGCTTTTGAAACATTTACCGGCAAAATTTGGTCAACCGTATTTTGCTTATAGTATGTCATATCAAAGCCGACTCTACTGTTTAAAAATGCCATCTCCAAGCCAGCCTCGTATGCTTTAGTCCGCTCAGGTTTTAGGCTTGCATTGTTTTTTGTTGCAGGAACTGAAAACATTGGATTACCGCTAAATGGAGTTTGATAAGTATATGGATCTCTTAATACAGAAGTGGGAGCATCGGCGCCAACCTCAGCATAATTGATTCGCACTTTACCATATGATAACCAAGTCTGCTTAACTAGCTTAGAAAAAGCAAACCCCAAAGATGCAGAAGGGTAATAATAGGAGTTATTATTTACTGGTAGAGTAGATGACTGATCCCTTCTTCCTGTTAAATCCAAAAATAAATAGTCATTATACGCAAAATTTAGACCAAGGAAAATACCGTCAACTTCTCTATTTTTATATACCTCTGTTGGTGCTTCAATTGGATTAAGTGAATTGGAAAGTGCGTATACTCTTGGTACGATTAACCCGCCATTTGTAGTCGAAAGTGTACTTGATTCAAATTGAGTTCTAATATTAGTTCCTAAAACGCCTTTTAAATTCAACGAGCTTGACAAATCCTTATTAAAATTTGCCATTAAATCATAATTGTATTCGGAAAAACGGCGCTCAAACAGAGAGTATTGTGAAGTTGTTACACTACCATAAGCCTGTCTTTCTTCTTGATATTCATTATAAGTATCTGCGGATACCCGAGCAACAATATCCAACCAAGTTGCAGGTTTATAATTAAATCCAGCAGAACCTGTGTATCTGGTTCTTCCATCATTTGAGTAATTCTCATAACGACCGAAATAAGGATTATCCCAATATATCGGAACAAGATCACCTGGGTCAGCCCAGTTCCAGGTTACATTTAACTTATTTCTAAAATAAGCGTCTTTTTGATCCTGCAAATCGACATTGGTTTGCCACCATTGTCTAAAATTATTGGCTATGTTTTTATCATCGTAACCTGTGCCGTAACGACCCAATCCTGTGGTTTTGACCATGTTTATCGCACCATTGGCCGTCAATTTTGCATTGATATTAAATGTTGCGCCGAGATTTAGGTTGTCTTTGGTTAATCGACTATTAGGCAAAATACCTTTATCTACATTTCGTGCATAACCTAATTTGAAAGTAGCTGTTTCGCCCCCGGCCTGGATCAGAAGACTATTGTTAATTGAATTAGCAGTCTCAAAAAAACTAGTTGGACCATTTGTAGCAGCAACCCACGGTGTTGCTTTTTTATAATTTGGGGAAGTAGGGTCAAAGGAATCCCATTGATAAACCATTAAATTCGGATCAAACGCAGCACCATATGAAGCGTCCTCATGTAATGGTGCAACTAAATCATTATTACCATCCCCATCTATATCCCGATATAAAAAATAACCTGTGGGATCTTCATAATATGGACCATAACCGGCTCCATATTTTTTTTGGTATTTGGGAAAAGTGTTTTTATCAATTTTGCCAATGGTAGCAGATGTATTGTAAAAAATTCCAAGACCTTTAGCATTTTTTCTAGTTTGTATCAATACTACACCATTCGATGCCCTGGAGCCATATAATGCTGTTGCTGCTGCACCTTTTAAAATCGATATAGTTTCTATATCATCGGGGTTAATATCTGCAGCTGAACTACCATAATCAAATCCACCTCTACCTGTTTTTTGATTGTAACTATTTGTATTGCTATTATCGACAGGTACACCATCAACAACAAATAATGCTTGATTATCCCCTGTAAGAGATTTGGTACCACGCAAAACAATATTAGTAGATCCACCCAAGGTATTATTCCGTTTAATTTCTAAACCTGCCACTTTACCAGATAGAGAGTTGATAAAATTGGCATCGCGGGTTTTACTTACATCTTCACCTTTTACACTTTGTGCAGAGTAAGGTAAAGAGTTTTTTGTTCTCTGAATACCCAAAGCCGTCACCACAACTTCTCCCAACTGCTTGGTATCTTGCCTCAAAACCACATTCATCGGTTCTTCTCCAATAGTGAGTGTTTGCGAAGCATAGCCCAGGAAAGAAAATTCGAGTTGAGAAAATCCGGACGGAACTTTGATACTAAACATTCCATCGGCATTGGTTTGGGTAGCTTGGGTACCACCTATCACCTTTACGGTTACACCGGGCATGGGGAGTTTGTCTTCTGCGGCTGTAACTCTACCGGTAACCGTTCTGTCTTGTGCATACACTTTTAAGCTTAGTAGCACAAGTAAACATAAACTGAAACGTAATAATTTTTTCATAGATTAAATATTTATTAGCATAATTTAATGCTAAGTTAATATTAAATAATTTTTAAACCAAAAATTATTTTTTGCTATGTCTATGAAAATATTATTTGTTATAACGCATTAATTATTAATTTTTAATTAATCTATCGGCATGTACTTATTACTGTATACTAACAAAAAAAGGCCGCTGATGTTCAGCGGCCTTTAAAATTTGTACTAGGATTTACCTATTGTTTGGTATCCCAGAAAACACGAACGTTCATGCCTGCTTTCTGAGTAACGTTTGAAGGGTTCAAGTCGATCTCAGATTGAGGATAGAATAAAGAACGTGGGATGTAATCTACCACGGCGTTGCTAGGCTTGGTGATGCTTGGGTAACCGGTTCTTCTCCAGTCTGTCCAAGGTTCAATCATCACACCATAGCTAGCCACAAATTTCTCTTCGATAATTTGCTTTAACTTATTATCGTTAGTACCAGTCAAAGTACCGTTTGCAGCTAAATACGTAGTAACGTCTGCTGCCGATACTCCAGCTGCTGCCATTGAGGCTTTGATACCTTCTTCGAAGAAAGTTTGAGCGTTACCGGTTACACCGAATCGTAAAGCAGCCTCAGCACGAATAAAATTATATTCAGCGAAGGTTAACAATCTTACAGGTGCTTCACCAGTTGTACCTTTCAAGTAGGTATGAATCATAGAATAAATTGTCGGATTTGAAGCAGCTCCACCCACAGCTCCAACATATGCACCATTAACTGTGGTGAAATAAGTCGCTCTGCGTGGGTCAACCTTAGTATTCATCATATCAACCAAGGTTTTATTGGCTACTAAATTTAACTTTCTAGAACCGGTTTCAAATTGAAAAATTGGATTCTGTGCGCCTGCAGTAATCTGGAACGGCATCTCAAAGTTATCGGCGTTAGCGGCAAAGAATGTTGCATTGCTTGCGATAAGTTGATTCATTTTGCTGGTAGCAAAAGCTGCATTTTGTTCAGAATAGTGCAGGAAAATACGCAGTTTTAACGTATTTGCGAACTTGATCCAATTTGCTCTAGTCGTAGTGAATGATCCTGAGTAAATGGTTGAATTTGCTCCTGGAGACAGTGTAGAAGTACCTGCATTCAAGTTAACGATAGCTTCATCAATCAAAGTAATTAACGATGTGTAGATCGATTCGGCTGTATCGTATTTTGGCGCAAGGTTAGCGGTATATTTATGCGCTTCAGAGTATGGGATATTACCCCAAGTATCTACAGCTACTTGATAAATATAGGCTTTCAACAATTTAGCAACACCTGCGTAATGAGGACTATTTGCAGCATTTGATTTTGAAATGATCAAATCCAAATCTGTAAGTGTAGTTGCATAAATATTGCTCCAAATGTTGTTTACATCTGAACCAGAGATTAAGTATTTCTCATACTGTTGTTGCTGAGTTTCAGCACCTGGACTTTGACCAGAAAATTGTTGGCTAATTAATGAACTGTAGCGAAGCAAATCACTACCACCCATAAAACCAACGTTAACGGTTGCTGAGGTCAGCAACTGCTGAAGAGGGGCATCCTTAATGTTTGCCGGGTCTTGGTTGATATCATAAAACTTCTCACAAGAAGTGGTGCCTAACAGCATCACTCCGGTAAGAGCTACAATAATTTTATTTCTAAACTTTTTCATATTCTAAAAATCTTATGGTTTAAAAGGTCACACGTAAGTTAGCACCGAATGTTCTGGTGTTAGGCAAAGAGTTGAACTCTAAACCTTGTGCATTTGAAATACCCAATGCATTTTGCTCAGGATCAAAGTGCGGATAGTTTGGTGCATATAAGTATAAGTTTCTACCAAACAGTCCGATCTCTAAGTTTCCGAACGGTGTTTTTTCTAAGGCTTTCTTAGGCAATGTGTAGCTAATGCTAGCCTCTCTAACACGGAACCAAGAAGTATCGTAGATGAATCCTTCAGCAGCAACGTGTTTACCTGCGTTACCGTAATATTGCTCAGAAGTTAGCAATACCATGGCAGGGGTTCCGTTTGCAAATGCACCACCAAAAGTGAATGTTTTCGCTAAAGTTCCGTCAGGATTGAAACGATTTACTGCAGCAGTTTCAGCAGCAACACCATTTCTTTGTACGTCGGCGATGTTACGAGAATATTGATCTCCACCTTTACGAATATCTAACAAGAAACTTGCACGGAAATTTTTGTACACGATATCGTTGCTGATACCCATAGTCCAATCTGGATTTGGGTTACCAATTTTCTGAACGTTTGCAGTAGCTAAAGGTAAACCGCTGGCCTGAACAATAATTTGTCCGGCAGCATTACGCTGGAAACCAGAACCGTAAATTTGACCATACTCATCACCAGCAACCAAACGAATGTTAGGCGTAGTAAAACCACCTAAGAAAATGTTTGATACACCAGGTGCTAAGCTTTCAACTCTAGATTCGAATTGAGTATAGTTTACACTTAAGCTATAAGAACCATTTTTGGTTTTAATAGGTGTACCACCAACTAACAATTCGATACCTTTTGTACTTAATTTACCTGCATTTTTGAATACACTGGTAATACCAGATGCACCAGAAACAGGAACAGAAAGAATTACATTTCGGGTTTTTCTCTCGTAGTAAGAACCATCAATGGTTAAACGGTTTTTGAAGAAAGAGAATTCACCACCAAATTCGTATTCCTGAGTAAACTCTGGAGTAATATCTGGCTGACCTGCTGCATTACCATATGTAAAGCCGGCCAAGCCGTTGTATGGGAATGAAATAGCCGGACCAAAACCATCAGATGCACCAGCAGTACCAAAATAAGTATCTGTAGCATAAGCAGGAGCACCTTTACCAACTTCACCCCAGTTAGCTCTGAATTTAATCATATCAATTTTACCGTTTGCTTTCAATTCTGGGAAAGCTTCAGTAGCTACGAAACTAGCTGCAACTGCTGGGTAAAAAATTGAACGATTTGCTTTAGAAAGTGTAGAAGACCAGTCGTTACGAGCTTTTACGTTGAAGGTAAAGAAGTTTTTATAATCAACGATCAAATCTCCAAATACCCCAACCAATCTGGTTTTCTCCGCACTAAACGATGGGAAATAAGATAAAGCATTTTTCATGTTACGGAAACCAGGAACAACCAAAGTTAAACCTGTAACCCCTGAAGAGTTAAATGAATTTTGTACAATCTCATTACCCAAAGTTCCGGTTAAATTGAAATCGCCAAACTTGCGGTTTGCGTTTAAGGTGAAGTATGAGTTTAAGTTACGTACGTTGGTTTGACTTTCTACAATACCACCCACGTTAGTAGAGCTCGATCCGGCGTTACCACCACCACGGTTACCTACTTCGTCAAATGAGCTTGATTTGATATTGTAATAGTCAGTACCTACGCGTAAATCAGCTGTAATCCAATCGTTCACATCGTACTTTAAATTAACGTTTCCGATTAAACGGTTGATCTCATCATCGTATTTATTGTTTTTGATTGACCAATATGGATGATCTTCAGTGTTGAACCAGATTTGGCCACCCGATGCAGTCTCAAAAGGAATACCAGTTAAGTTGTACGATCTAGGAGTAAAATACGCTCTAAATAGCGGGTTAGACAACTGGTTACCCTGTTGAGTACGAATAGATGTATTGTTGGTATAGCTAAATGAAGTACCAACCAATAATTTCTTCGTAACCTGAGTATTCGCGTTAACAGATAAGTTATTACGCTTCAACTTGTTATTATCCAATACATAGGTTTCGGTTGCATTACCATAAGATACACGGTAGCTAGATTTATCAGAACCACCGGTAAAGCTTAAGTTGTTTTGCAAATTGTATGCAGTATTGAAAATGTCTTTAACGTTATCTGGGAAAGCTTGCAATTTTTCTGTTGTAGGATAAAATGCAGAAAAAGCAGCGCCAGCACCACCAAACCAGTTGGTTACGGTTTGACCAGCAATACGAGCACCCCATGAACCTTGTGAAGTTGCAGAATAGTTACCTAAACTACCTTGTGAATATTCATTTTGGTATTCTGGTAAACGGTTTACCTGACCAATATTGTAAGAAGTAGAGAACTCAATCGATTTTTTCTCTTTGGTTCCACCCTTCTTGGTAGTAATCAAAATTACACCAGAAGCAGCACGTGAACCGTACAATGCAGTTGCAGCAGCACCCTTCAACACGGTTAAATTCTCGATGTCTTCGGCATTGATATCAATGGCACGGTTAGAACGAGAAGCACCAGATTGCAATGGGGTAGCACCACCACTGTTATCGATTGGAATACCGTCTACCACGTATAATGGTTGGTTACTTCCAGTAAATGTGGTAAAACCACGAATAATTACGCTAGAACCAGTGAATGCACCACCAGAACCATTAACACGTACACCCGGAACCTTTGCAGTTAATCCGTTAGTTACGTTGGTAACCTTAGCAGTAGTTAAATCTTCAGCCGATACTGTTGAAGTACCGTATCCTAAAGATTTTTTATCTCTCTGAATACCGAAAGAAGTTACTACTACCTCAGAAAGCATTTTAGTATCTGCCTCTAAGGTTACATTTACAGTTGAAGATGCACCAACATTAACGGTTTTTGCCACATAACCAATAAAAGTAAAGGTTAATGCAGATTCACCCTGTGGCACCTTCAAGGTAAATTTACCGTCGGCACCAGTTTGAGTACCAGCAGTGCTTCCTTTTACTTTTACGGAAACCCCTGGTAATGGTAAGCCGTCTTCTTTGGCGGTTACCGTACCCGTTACAGTTCTATCTTGCGCCATTGCGGTAACCGCAACGAAAAGCAAAACGAATAAACTTTGTAAGAGTTTTTTCATACGATTTTTAATTAAGTTTTTGTTGTTTATTGATTATTTATCACAATAAATATCCACATGTTAATCGTTACAACAAAATAATTTTTGGGTTTATTTAACAATAAAAACGGAAGTATCTGATTTATAGGGTTTTATAATAAATAGTTATTAACATTAATAATAAATTAGAATTGGGGGATATTATTTCAAGCCAAGCTCAAGGATAATCTAAAATTTAATACTCCAAACATGTCTATAAAAAATTAATTGTCTGATTTATAGCTACTTAAATAAATATTTATATTTTATATACTACTATGTATTGCATATTACCAAACAATACATATATCTTTGTATTATGATAATCGAGAATACACAAACTCAAATGAGGAAGGGAATACTGGAATACTGTATCCTGTCTATAATTTCCCGAGGGGAGATTTATGCCTCAGATATCATCAATGAGTTGAAAACAGCCCGGCTCCTGGTGGTAGAGGGTACACTGTACCCGCTTCTAACGCGTTTAAAAAATAATGGGCTGCTCAGTTACAATTGGGTAGAGTCTACCTCTGGCCCCCCCAGAAAATACTATCAGTTAAGTGAAGAAGGATTTCAAGTGCTCCAGCAGTTGGATAAAACCTGGGAAGAACTGGCCTTCGCCGTGCAAACATCGCTCGAAGGAAGAAAAAGCGGCAGTAAAGTATCATCAACCAAAAAAGTAAACTAAAGTCATGAATAAGACCATCATTATAAATATAAACGGCATTGTATTTCACATTGAAGAAGATGCTTATGACGTACTGATTACGTACATGAACGAGGTAAAACAACACTTCGGTAATTCTACAGATAGTTATGAGATTGTAAATGATATTGAAAATCGCCTTGCAGAGATGTTTAGCGAAAAGTTATCCGCATCAGGGAAAGAAGTCATTGTGCTTGCTGAGGTTGAAGAGGTAACGGCACAAATGGGGAAACCGAGCGACTTTGATTTGGCAGATGAAGCTGCTTTTGAGCCAGTAGCAGGAAACAGAACAGAACGAAAACTGTTTCGTGATACCGACGATCGAATTATTGGCGGTGTATGTGCAGGTATTGGTCATTATTTCGATTTGGAACCACGCTGGATCAGGGTTTTGTTTTTAGTATCCTTCTTGGTCTTTGGTTCTGGTTTATTTCTGTACCTGTTGTTGTGGATAGTTATGCCCAAGGCCACTACACGTGCAGATAAAATGGCCATGAAAGGCGAAGCACCTAACCTGCAAAATTTTAAAAAGAGTTTTGACGAAGAGATGCAAGCCGTGAAAGAGAATTTTGGCAAAGCACAACAAGAAGTGCAGCCCTTTTTACAGCGCTTGGGTCGGTTTATAGAACAGCTTTTTAGCCACCTGGGGAAGTTTTTACAAGGCACGGGTAAAGTACTACTAAAATTGGTGGGTGTTTTTATTATTAGTTTTGGCATAATCGTTTTGTTCGGCCTATTTGTTGCTTTATTAGCTTTATTAGGGATATGGACCGGAGAAGGTTTTGAGGTCTTTCCCTTCACAATTGTGAACCCTGAATACCAAGTAATTTTATACACTAGTGCATTTATGGTGGTATTAATCCCATTGGTTTCATTGATTTTGCTAGCCATTCGGGTGCTATTTAATCGTCCTAGCTTAAATAGAAATATTTCGTTCGGCTTGTTAATTATCTGGCTAGTTGCTTTAAGTACCGGATTGTACTACGGGTTTAAAACCGGTGGCGAGTTTAAAGAGGAAGCACGATTTACCGAATCCATTCCACTTAATCCTTATCCGGTTTATTATTTGAGTTTAAACGATGAAAAATACTTGAGCCACGAGGATAGTTTAGCCTATGGATTAAAGGCTGAGAATTTTAGGGGTAGGATCATTATCAATGGAGACGATAGCGACATGCCCGAGAATTTTGAATTGAGTATTGAGAAAGGAGAAGGCAAACAACCGGAAATGCTTTTAGAGTACCAAGCCAATGGTAAAACATTTCAAAAAGCACTTGCCTCTGCCAAAGAAATCAAATACCGCTTTATTCAAAAAGATTCCATCTTGCAGTTTGATCCAGAATCTTATACCAAATCTGGGGCACTGTGGCGCAATCAACGGGTTAAGGTGATTTTGAAAGTTCCGGAAAACACACGTTTAATTATCAATGCCCGGTTAAACAATTACCTGAATAATTACAACCTATACGACTGCTTGCCTGATGTATCTAATCGGGAGAATCTGGATGGGGAGTGGATCATGAAAACAGAGGGCTTAAGCTGTAAAAACGACTCCCTGTTTAAAGCAAACCAGTTTAAGTAAGAAGGCTTTAAAACAAAAAAGCGCTTGGAAATTCCAAGCGCTTTTTTGTTTGCTCAACTGGCAAATTATTGTCCTACCATAAATACGGCATTGCTAAACAGAAGTTTTCCGTTTTCCCAGAATCCGCGGAAAAGCGGATTATCAACCAGGTAAACTACCGAGCCTCTGCCCATATCCTGAACGCCAAACAATAATCCATCGTTTAGTTTTTGACGCGATTTGCTGCCGGCAAATCCGGTTAAGTAATTGTTTTTCTTAAATACACCCACATTCCAGCCTTTATCCATGTAGTCGTAAATTTTGGTATCGAGTTTTAAGGTGTAATAAAATCCAGGGTAACCAAAACCCAGCGGATGGGTGTTATCCATATCTACCTTATAAATGGCACCGGGTACGTTTTCCATCAATGCATCACGCTCACGACTGGCAAAAACTTTTAGTTTTTGGTAAGGATTTTTGTCTGCATCAGCTTTAGCTAACTCTTTGTTTTTTAGGTCAAACTGCTTGCTATCGGACAATTTATCAAGAGCGCCTTCCATGGCAATTAGTTTGCCGCCTGCTCTTATCCAATTTTGTAATTTATCCAAGTCAAGCGTGCTGTAATCGCCATCTGGCAAGATCATTACATTGAAATCGTTCCAATTGAAACGGCCTAAATCTTCAAATCTCACCAATGAAACTGGGAAATTGATCTGCTTTTCGAAATAATGCCAAATTTGTCCTACCTGTTGAGAAGCTGTTTTCTCTCCAGTAAGCAGAACGATTTTAGGTTTTTTGATGTAATGAACCATCTCGGAGCCCAAATCGGGACCCTTGTCCGCAAAGCCACTTCCGATCGGACTCAAGGATACTCCTGCATCTTGAGCAAGCTGCAGCAAAGTTTGATCAAACTGGGCACCTAAACTACCATTGCTGGTTCTGGCGATAATTAAAGATCCAGGAAGGTATTTTTTACCTCCCGATTCGAAAGCGGTTTCTGTGAAACGCACTTTGATTTTTTTCTTCAATAAATCGGACAAGAAGCGTACATCCGCTAATGAATTCCATTCGGCCACATAGGCTACAGGACGCTCCATTGTTGCTTTACTTGACTCTTTAGCTAAACTGGTGTAAGCTGGTTTGATTGCTTCAGTACTGGCATACGACTGAATTCCGTAAGCATAAGGCATTGCCCAAGCAGTAATGTCGTAGGTAATTGAATCAGAAACAAAAGTCTCGGGTTCAAACAATACTTTCAGCATCACCGATTTTGGCTGATAAGCGCTAATCACCATATCGTTTCTTTGGATCGTAAATTTCTCCGTTTTACCGGTGAAATAATTATATCCGCTAGCTGTTTTACCGGCACCATAACCGTAGCTAATACCGTTGCGGTCTAAAAGCGTGGCTAATGCGTGTAATTTTTTCTGATTATCACCTTTAATTACGTAAGTTTTATACTCACCAGAAGGATTGTTCTTGCTCTTGATAAAGAATTGCTTAAACTCTTCCAGTAAACGATCAGCGTTTGCGGCACTCACTTCCACAGTAGAGATACCGGTAGTGTAATGGTGCGCAACTCTGCTTTTTAAGGTAAGTGTATCTTCTTCGGCATTGATTACGGCCAAACCGGCACTAATACCACCCTGCTCAAAGGTCATACCCACCGAACCGTTGTAGGTTGGGTAAGTATCGCCATAAGATGGGTACAATAAATCGAAGCGTTCTTTAGTAAAATACATCCAGCCCTTTTCGTCAAAATAACGGGCATTGTTTTTGCCCACCATTACCTGAAAGTCTTTTTGCCATTGCGTAATATCACGATGTAATGGCTCTGCAGCAGGAGCAAAATAATAAGGTGCATCTATTCCCTGCTCGTGGAAATCAACATGAACTTGTGGTAACCATTGGTTGTACAAGGCTACCCGCTGTTGGGTTTCTTTTTGTGTTTGCCAAGCCCAATCGCGGTTTAAGTCGAAATAATAATGATTACTTCTGCCGGCCGGCCAAGGCTCTGCGTGTTCACGGGTAAAACGTAGTGGATCTGGAGTTTGGTTGTGAATGGGGTTATAAAAATTCACGTAACGTTCACGTCCATCCGGGTTTAAACAAGGGTCGATAACTACCACTGCATTTTTTAACCACGCTTGAGTGCGGGTATTTTCCGGATTCACCAAATCGTAAAGGGTTTGCATAGAGGCTTCGGTAGATACCGGCTCATTACCATGCACATTGTAACTCAACCAAACAATAACGGGCTGTTTAGCATCGGCAGTTCCACTCTGTAAACCGGCCAAACGCAAATTGTTGGTTCTAATTTCTTCTAAACGATTAATGTTTTCATTGCTGGCAATAAAAGCAGCCATCAAGGGCCTTCCTTCATTGGTTTTTCCAAATTCTTGCAGTTTCATGTTTTTCGAAACTGTGCTAACGTATCTGAAATAGTCAACCACGCGGTAATGTGGAGTAAAATGATCGCCCAATGCGTATCCTAAAAATTTTTCGGGCGATAAAATTTGTTGTGCCTGTACACTAATGTTAGTGATAATCAGGGCGGTAAACAGTAAAAAGGTGCGTTTCATAAGGCTAATCTAAAGTATTTTTACGGTTGAAAAAATTATCGATCAAATTGTTACTATTTGCTAGATTGTTAAGCTAAGCTTATACTTGCACATCATGGTTTCTACTGCACAGCTCTACGCTATTTATCTTCAGCATTCGCTTATTTGTACAGATACTCGAAAAATAAGCCCCGGATGCTTATTCTTCGCCTTAAAAGGTGAGCATTTTGATGGGAATAACTTTGCAGAGCAAGCGCTAAATGCCGGAGCGGCCTATGTGGTTGTAGATCGAGAGGAAGTGGTGAAGGATTCTCGCTATTTGTTAGTAGATGATGGATTAACGGCATTGCAAGATCTGGCCAGATACCATCGTCAACAATTACATATTCCTGTAATAGGTATTACCGGAAGCAACGGTAAAACCACCACCAAAGAATTGTTGCATGCGGTGTTGAGCCAACACTTTTGTGCTTTTGCTACGCAGGGCAATTTAAATAACCATATTGGGGTACCGCTAAGTATTCTTTCCATCGGACCAGAGGTAGACCTTGCCATTATTGAGATGGGCGCAAACCATCAGCAAGAAATTGCGTTCTTGTCGGAAATTGCTCAACCTACCCACGGTCTAATTACCAATATCGGTAAAGCTCACTTGGAGGGCTTTGGCGGAATAGAAGGCGTTAAAAAAGGCAAAGGCGAACTCTACGATTTTCTGGCTAAAACCAATGGGATTAGTTTTATTAATCACGATAGTCGCGATTTATTGGCAATGAGCAGAGCTCGAGAATTGAATGAGATTGTGTTTTATGGGCAGGGGATGGATAATTATGTTTCCGGAAAAATTATTGCGGATGCACCCTTTCTTGAAATTGCCTGGGAACGAAGTCGAGTAGAAGTAGACGATCGGAGACATCAAGTAAAAACACACCTTACCGGTGCATATAATCTAGATAATATTTTGGCAGCTATTGCAGTGGGTTGCTTTTTCGGGCTTAACCCTGAAGAAATTAATACCGGGATTTCTGAATACACCCCCAACAACAATCGTTCGCAAATTACCCAAACTGCAAGTAACACGGTTATTTGCGATTATTACAACGCAAACCCGAGTAGCATTTCGGCAGCATTAGAAAATCTAGATAAATTAAAAGCTGCTAAAAAAGTAGTCGTTTTAGGAGACATGTTCGAATTGGGAGATGATTCGGCCAAAGAGCACCTGGAGATCATTGAAAAAGCAGTAAAACTGGATGCCGATCGCTGTATTTTTATTGGGAAAGATTTTAAAAGTCAAGAAAACGGATATGCTGCGGAGTTTTACACCAGCACCGAAGAAGCTTTTGACGCACTAAAAGCTAATCCCATTAAAGATGCTACAGTTTTGGTAAAGGGCTCTAGAGGAATGAAACTGGAAAAACTGATTGAACTGTTATAGCTTAGTTGGCTTTTTCTACTCTTAGCCCCACATCGCTTATTTCCCGCAAGGGATTGTCCCGCATGTTTTGTTCCAATTCGAAAACATACGTTCCTTTTTGCGGGAAACGGTAGTTTTGATAAATCGGCAGGTGGTAAACGTATAAATTTCCAGATCCAGTTCCCAACCATTCACCATCGGGTTTAGCCAAGGTGAATTCCTTTCTAAAAACTTTTGATTTTTTAGTCGGATTTACCTGTTTTACACGGATAAAAATATTGGAATAATTATAGTCGGCCGTATGACGCAGATTGATGTACACGTTGTAGGTAGAGCGAATGTCTTCAACCTTAACCGGCACAGAAATTTTTTTGGTGTAGGTCCAATTACCTTCCGGAATAGGGAATTGCACATCAACTAGCGCATT
>JACCDJ010282195.1_pt1 | contig 16459 bp, 16 predicted proteins | sample 7444481 | NCBI WGS metagenome assembly JACCDJ01 (sample SAMN15323435, study PRJNA562643) | freshwater metagenome | isolation source: river surface water | place: USA:Blue River Watershed | collected 2017-08-15 | reverse complement strand
TGGGCGAGAAGCTCTGAACGGTGCTCTGTGTAGAAAGCACCGAGCTCTGCGACGGTCCACACACGGGGACCTGCAGAGGCTGCAGACTTCTTAAATGCCACTTTGGGACTTCCTTCTTAACCGGTTTGGAACCTCAACGAAGCGGTTCTATAGCCTTCTACGAATCCTAGCCCCAGATGTAGCGGGGAAGGGACAAAACGGACATTTCACCAATAATGACTTATGTCCAGGCTTGGTTCTAAGGAGGAAGGGTGGTGGGATACCTAAATGGAGAAAATTGATGTTGCGATCGTAGGGTCCGGTGCGGTTGGCATGGCCATCGCACGTGGGCTGCTCGAAAACACGTCCTCTCTGAAGATTACGATTTTTGAAAAAGAAAACAAATTTGCCGACCATGCTAGTGCTAGAAATTCTGGAGTTTTGCACGCTGGTTTTTATTACTCCCCTGAATCAATGAAGGCAAGGTTTTGCCGTGAAGGACGTGACGAACTAGAGGCTCTTGCTATTCGAAATGGCATTGCTACTAAGAAAATTGGCAAAGTCGTAGTGGCGCAAAACGAGGAAGAAGAATCACGTTTAGATACTTTGTTGCAGCGGGGAATAGCAAATGGAGTAAGTCTTGAACAATTGCCCAAATCGGAACTTGCAAAATTCGAGCCTCTAGCAAGGACAGTCGGTTCCTTTCTCTGGTCGCCGAATACAGCTGTTGCAAATCCAGTTTTGATTAACAATGCTTTTCGAAATGAACTCAAATCTAAGAATGTGAAGTTCCTTAGTGGGTCAAAGATTCACGTAAAAAATGGTCGATGGTTGTGTGGTGAAGAAGAAATTTCTGCAAAGTATTTCGTTAATGCTGGTGGAGCGTGGGCTCTTGATATTGCACATGATTTAAATTTGGGTGCAAAGTTTAGAACTATGCCATTTCTTGGCTTGTATAAACAGGTGAAGGTTTCTCAACTCCCAATTAGAACATTGATTTATCCGGTGCCTCACCCAATAAACCCTTTTCTAGGAGTCCACTTCACTTTAACTATTGATGGATTCGTAAAGATTGGACCCTCCGCTCTTCCGATTATTGGTAGAAACCAATATTCATTACTTTCCCAGGTTACTCCGGAAGAGTTTTTATCATTTGGCCAAAATCTTTTAAGTTTAGCGAAGGGAAATAAACATGACCTTTGGTCAATGATTAAATATGAAGTTCCCAAGTTGCGCACCTCTAACCTAGTGGATGCAGCTTCGAACCTTGTTCCGAGTGCAAGTCATATTAAACAATGGGCTAAAAAAGCACCCGGTATACGCGGACAATTAATTGATTCCCATAGTGGAGAGCTTGTTCAAGATTTTTTAATTGAGCACGGTCAGAATTCAACACATATTCTTAATGCAGTCTCTCCGGGATGGACGGCGTCGATTCCATTCGGAAGATATATCGCTCAGTCGGTATTAGAACGGCTAAATTCAGATTTATAACTATTTGCTAATTTCAATCCTTCGGGCGTTCCTATGTCAACAAACAAACCCTCAAAATTATGTGTGTATAAACCGCTCATTAACTTTGGAATCAAGTTGCGACTAATGTCGTTCTCAGCTTCGGCTAATTGAAATAAGGGTTCCCGAATTTTTGGGGTAAAAACGTAAATGGCTGCATTTGCAAGATTGGTTGGGGGATTAGAAACTTTTTCATGGAATTCTTTAATTGTTTTATCGGGATTAAGTACCAGCACACCGCAGCTTTCTGGTTGGTGAGTTTTGAAAGTTCCAAGTGTCCCAAAACTCCCGACTTTTCTCGCCTTATGTTCTTTCACAAATTTTAACAAAGTGTCGGAAAAGAAATTATCTGAATGCATAACCAAAAAATCATCATCGGACAAGAAATCAATATGCTCTCGTACGGTTCCTGCAGTTCCTAGTAGTTTCTCTTCATGACTAAGGCGCACTTTCATCGGGGTGTCAAATTCATCGATAAATTTTTCAATTTTTTCTGAAAGGTAGTGGGTGTTGATAACCACTTCAGTCACACCAGACTTCCAAAGTTGATCTATACAGAAAGCCAACATTGGTTCATTGCCAACTTTAACTAATGGCTTAGGCGTATCTTTTGTTAAATCTCCAAGCCTTGTTCCAAACCCAGCTGCCAGTAGAAGGGCTTTCATAGTTGCAGAAGCGTGTTTACAGTCTCTTGGGAGATCGGAACATTTCCCAGGCGCCCGACCTGTATTCCAGCTAAAACTGATCCGATTAGAGCGGCTTCGTATATAGACGCTCCAGAAGCAAGAGCTAGGCTTGCACCAGCCAACATGGAATCGCCAGCACCAGATGTGTCCACCGGCTTTTTATTGATTGCGGCTATTTCATCTGTTGCCAACATTTGGCCGGCTTTATCCTCTGCACTGATTAGAACCCCATCACCGCCCATCTTTAACAGCAGATTTGCGGACCTTAGTTCTTTTCTCAATCCCTCGGCGACAACTACAAGACCTGATGTGTTGTCTTTCAACTCTAGTCTGGCTTCCCTTTCGGTGGCTGAAATCAGATCAATTCTCGTGAACTTTTCCAAGTTTCCAATTTGAGATGACGATTGACTATCCGCACTCACGAAGATTCCATGCTTAGACGCAATTGATAATACTTGCTCTACTACTCGTGGAGAAAGTACTCCATAAGAAAAATCAGAGAGAATCAGTACATCAATATCTTGGGCTATTTCTGAAAACTTTCCAATCAATTCATCTTCTTTATCGGTTGCCAGGAAATCTTGAGTCAGGTGGCTGATCTTTAGAAGTGTCTGCGTTCCACTTCTGAATCTCTGTTTTAAGGTTGTAGGTCTGGTCGCATCAACAATATTTAGGTTTACCAGCTGATACTCAGCACCTTTTTCTGCAGCCCAACTAGAAGTTTCGTCTTCGCCGATGACGGTGATAAGAGAAGTGTTCGCTCCTAAAGATCTGCAGTGGGCTGCAACAATTCCTGCTCCTCCGAAAAATCTTTTCTTATCGACGGGTGTTACCACTACCGTAGGTTCCTCTTGCGACATACCAAGCGGATGGCAGTTAATGTATTCATCAATTATCAAATCACCAATTACGCACACTTTTAGCTTAGAGAACTCTCCAATAATGCTAAGTAATCGATCAGTTGATATTTTATTTCTCGCCATAAATTCTTGTGGCATTAATGCAAGTTTTTCGATAAATTCAGAATCGCTTCTTCCGATTAATTCGCTTTCAGAATAGTAATTCGCGCCGGAGGTAAATACGAGTTTTCCACCGTATTCCGCAAGGGACTTACTTTCTAGGTTTTCTACGGTTCTAAACTCATGCCCCTTTATGACAATGTCTGGACGAACAAGTTTGATGACTTTATTTATATCTCCGTCAAATTCTATGACTTCGTGGACGTACTCAATATTCTTAAGGATATTTTTGCGCCAGCGTATTTCTTCTTCTGACAGACCTTCCATATCGAGGGCGACGACTAGTTTTCGACCGTAATCCTTTGCAGTACGGAACAAGCGCATGTGTCCAGCATGAATTACACGAAATTTACCTGAGACGAAAACAACTTCTGCTTTTTCCTTCATCTCATACCTCATTTAAATTCAATATTGGACGACCTGGTTTTCCAGAGTCCAAGTAAGCCAGACCTTCATTTACTTCGTCAATCGTAAACAAATCGCCAATCAAAAGGTCTAAATTTGCGCCTGATTTAGATAAATAATCAGCAATTATTCGAGCATCCTCGTCGGGATTTACCTCACCACCCCACGTACCATAAATTCTTTTTCCTTTAATGAGTTCGTGGGGATCTAAAGATATTTTAGCTCCTGCTTCAGGATGGCTGGCGAACACCAAGATACCGGTACGGCTAAGGCTCGAGAAGCCATCTTCTATTGCGCCTGCAGTTCCTGACGCCTCTATTACTAGATCAAATTTTTCGGTGACTTCTGAAAGATCTGCATAAATTTTTTCAAATCCTAAACTTCGTGCGACCTGTCTTTTATCAAAGGATTTTTCAATAATGGTGACAGAAAGTTTTCCCATGCCTTTTAACACAAGCGCAGCGGCAGAGCCAATGCCGCCAAAACCGATTATGCAGACCGCCTTTGTTTCAACACTTTCTCCATACTTAATTGCCATGCCCCCACCTGTCAAAACAGCACAGCCGAATAGTGGCAAGAATTCTTCTTTAAATCCCTGAGGGGCCAAGAACAATCGATTCTCTGAAATCACAGAGAAATTCGAGAAGGTTGTTATTTTTCCAGAGTTAATGTTTGATCCATTTGAATCTAAATATTTCGGATTATCTGCTTCTATTCCACTTGCCGCAATCCAAGAAAGTACAACACGGTCGCCAGGCTTACATTTTGTTACTCCTGGTCCAATATCTTCCACAACACCATAACCCTCATGGCCTAATAAATGTGGCAACCATTTATCTTCTCCACGATTGCCTAGCTGTTCCATCAATTGACTGCGGCAAATTCCAGAGTACTTAATCTTCACCAGAACCTGTCCCAAAGTAAGTGGACAACTTTTTATTTCTTCCACGGATAGTTTTTGACCAGTATGCCTTAGGACGGCGGCCTTTAAATTTCTCGACATTTGCTAACTATCCCTGCATTTCCGCTACAACCTTAGAAACCACTTCTACACATTGAAGATGATTTTCCACCGCTACTGAGGCAACAGTACTACCCACTTCGCTTGCGATTAAAATTCTGTGTCTTATTCCTCCACGTTGGGCTGCAAGCATGTCAGACTCCTTGTCGCCAATAAATATAGATTCAGCAAGATTAATGTTGAACTCCTCGGCTGCTTCCAAGATCATCGCTGGAGATGGTTTGCGTCTTTCTGAGACCAATTCTTTTTCAGGGCTTTCTGGAGCATAAAGCACCCTGTTAATAGTGATTCCGTTGCGATTGAATTCTGCAACCATCCAATTGGTTAGAGACAAAAAATCTGATTCAGAAAAATATCCTCTTCCAATTCCACTCTGATTCGTAATGATCACTATCGGCATATTGGCGCTTTGTGCGATTCTGCAAATTTCGAAAATTTCAAAGTGGAAGTCGAATTTATCTGTCTTGTATACGTAGCCGTAATTCTTGTTCACAACACCATCACGATCTAGAAAAAGTGCTGGATTACTAGGGCTCATTTAGAAAGGACCGGTAAATGATGAGTCAGGAATATCTTCTCTTTGAGGGGTTAGAAAATCCAGAAAATTTTTGGGTACGGGAATCGATAGTGTCTCGAACGCTGCTCTTGCAATTTTTTGGGCAGAAACGCGATATTGGCCAATTACGCCGTAACTTGTTGGTTCTGGCACATCGGGAAGAGAAATCAATTGAGGCTTATTTGCAAGTCTAACCATATTCGCCATTGCCACGTTGGCAATTATCTCTTTTCCAAATGATGATATTTCATGCGAGGCATCTACAACAATTAGATTTTTGGTTTTTTCAACTGAAGAAATTATCGACTTCATGTCGAGCGGCTTCACAGTTCTCAAATCAATAAGTTCGGCCGAGATTCCTTGTTGTTCTAAATAATTGACTGCTTTTAAAGCTTCAATTGACATATACCCCGATGAAACAATCGTTATTTCATTTCCTTCGTGGCAAATGTTTGCTTTACCAAGTTGCAATGGTTGATCCAAGCGATAATCATCAGTTTCTACTTTTTGATTATGAATCCAACGATCTTCGATGAAAACTACTGGGTTAGGATCATCAATTGATGCCTGTAGTAGCGAGGCAACTTCTGATGCAAACGAGGGCATAACAACTTTCAGTCCCGGTATGTGGGCAAACCAGGAGTGGAGATTTTGCGAATGTGTAGGCCCCTGTCCCCAGCCTCGGCCGGTAATCAATCGGATGGTGAGAGGAACCGAGTTCTGCCCACCAAACATGAAGTGCCATTTGGCTGCAGAATTGACCAGCTGATCCATCGCCAGAATAAAGAAATCAAGTCGTTGGTGAACCATCAAAGGGCGAAAACCCGATATTGCCAGCCCAACTCCAACCCCTGTCATTGCGTTTTCAGATGTTGGAGTCTCCAAAACTCGTTTTTGACCATATTTTTCTGCCAGGCCTAAAGTTGTTCCAAATACCCCTTTTGGATCGTTAACACCGAGGCCGGTAACTAAAAAATTTGGGTTATCTCTTAGATTTCTATCAAGTACGCGAAGAATTTCTGATGCACCATTAGTTTGCATAGACATCACCAATCACTTCCGCATATTCAGGAAATGCTGATGATTCAGCAAAATCAAAAGCCCTGTCGATCTCGGAGTTGATACCTGATTTAATCTCTTCAATTTGGTCCGCGGAAAGTTGCAATAATTTTTCTAAGTTTTCAACTAAGTCAACACTTTTGTATTTCGAAAGTTCATGACTTGGTCGATATCCCAAATTATCGTCATCATTCGGTCCGCAATGCTCAAGTTTACGATAGGTCTTTATCTCAATTAATGTCGGACCGTGTCCTTCGCGAGCATGCTGAACTAACTCAGACATTTTCAAGTAAGTAGCGTTAAAGTCAGAATCTTCGACGGTCTCACTTTTCAGCCCAATCGAATTAGATAGTTCTGTTATTTTTCTATTGGCAGGTTGGCGTGGGCTCAATCCCGTGTAAACAGAATAAAAATTGTTTTCAAGCACAAATACCACTGGAAGTTTATGTACAGCAGCAAAATTGGCTGATTCGAAAAATGCTCCTTCTTCTGTTGCTCCATCGCCCAAAAATATAAAACTTACGCCTGAATCTTTTTTGAGCTGCTTTGCATATCCAACTCCCACGCCAATGGGAATGCTATTTCCAACGATCGCGGATGAACCAAGGAAGCCTTTTTCTAGGTCAATTAGGTGCATAGATCCACCTCTGCCTTTGGAACATCCTGTGACTTTCCCAAAAATCTCAGCAATCATCTTCGGGAGATTCCCACCCATCGCCAGATAGTGAGCATGGGCCCGATGTGTACTGACGGCGGTATCCCCAGGCCTAGCTAACTGTTGAAAAATTGCGCTAGGGATTTCTTGTCCAATTGAAAGATGCACCGGACAACGCATATTTCCCTCAGAGTATTTTTCCGCAATTCTGGTTTCTACAAGCCGTATTCTTAGAGCATTCGCGTGAAGAAGGGCCAAGTCCAAATCTTTATTCATGGGATAAACCAATAGTAGTCTCCGAAGTAACCTACTTCTTCAAAGAAATCTATCCACTCATCCACCGACATCATTGTGAGCGCTGTTAAATTCCATGCTTCCATGCGCTCTTTTTCAATTTCATTTCGGTACGCATCAACAGTGATGAATGCTCTACCTGCGCTAACTCGCTGAATTTCCTTGAGGGCAAGTGCACAATCGTCGCGGTTTAAGTTATGAACCGTATTAATTGACATTACGAAGTCAAAATAGCCATCTTCGAACTCTAAGTTTCGAGCGTCCCCAACCTTTACCATTCCGCTAACGGTTTCTATACAATTTTCTATTGCATAGGATGAAATATCCACCCCATGTATCTCTATCCCTGGTAGAGCTTCTTGCAGATCATGTAAAAAGAAACCTTTTGCACAGCCGACATCTAAAACTTTAGATTTTTCAGTTAGCTTGTAATGAGCAACAAGATCTGGGACTACCGGCTTCCAAAACCTTTCTTGGTAAGTAAACCCGCCATAGCCATGGTTTCTATCTCCATCAAAGTAGTCAAAATCAAATCTACGCCCAATGGCGCGTGCTTCTTCACTCTTAGATTCCAGCCTGGCCGTTAAATCTCGTTTTACTTTTGGGTACTTAGCCAATAAATCTATTTCAACGCCCATTACTTTGCGTCTCCAATGTTGTTAGCAGTCATCCACTTCACGGTGTACCACCGGTCATCATCAATGACAGAGCTCGAAGCGAGAGCTTCCGCTATTTCATCTATCGCATTGGCAACATACTGTGTTTGCTTATAACCGGTCGCGATTAATTTACTTGAATCCTGGCGATACGAGCGTGGATCGTTGGAAGGCTTTATCTCTATTTCAACGCCGAATTTTTTTGAAACCATTTCTGCAATACTTAAGACGCTTATATTCTCGAATCCTGCGTTATAGCAACCTGAGGGAAGATTCGGGTGATTCAGGAAATGTTCATAGACTCGAGACATATCTTGAATATGGATATTTGGGCGCACTTGATCCCCGCCCAAGACAGTAATCTTCTTGTCCCTAAAAGCATGCATTACAAACATGTTTACGACCACATCAAATCGCATTCGCGGAGAAACACCGCAAACTGTTGCTGGACGGATGCAATAAACTTTGAAATCTTCGGAATAGCTGAGGCAAACTCTTTCGGCTGACATTTTTGTTTTGTTGTATGCAGAAATTGGAACCAAATCCAAGTCTTCGGTGACTCTTTCTTCTTCTTTTACTCCGTAAACACTGCCAGAGCTTGCATACATAAAACTCTTAATGCTCTTTGACTTTCTGCAGAGATTTAAAAGTTGGGTTGTATGTAATACGTTTACTTCCCAAGAAAGTACCGGATTTAATTCCACACTAGGGTCATTAGCGACATTTGCAAGGTGTATTACAGATTCAATGCCCGCCAAGTCCTCTTGATTTATCTCTGAGAAATGCTTCTTAATCACTGTGATATTGCTTTTTGATGGTAGGAAGTTTCCAAACCATTGCGCATCTATAACTGTGATTTCATGTCCTTGTGCCGCTAAATTTGGTACAAGAATAGAACCAACATAACCGCAGCCACCTGTAACAAGAATTTTCATTCAATCACCTCCTATGGATGTATTCAGTGGGCAGACCTTTGAGTTCTTTTAAACTACTTTCAACCCACGAAATAGTCCTATCGATACCCTCATCAAGTGTCACTTCGTCGCTCCACATCAACTCTGTACGAATCTTTTCAGAATCTAGTTGGTAAGCAAAATCTTTTCCTAGCCGCTCTGGAGTCAATTCAACCAGATCCTCAAAATCAACATTAAGGCGTAAAGCAATTTTTTCTACTAAATCTCTAATCATAATTAATTCTCTTGTGGAAATATGATACGTCTCACCGGCTACGCCAGACGAGACAACTTTATCTAGTGCTCTATTAACGTCAGAAATATGTATAAATGACCTAATTGACTTACCGCCACCTTGCAATTGGAGCTTTTTCCCGGTCAAAGCACTGAGAATTACCTTCGGCACGATTCTGTAAAGTGGCTGATGTTCACCGTACACATTAGCTGCGCGCGTAAACACAACCGGGAAGTTAAATTGATCGTAAAACGCCCTCAAGTGCCAGTCACCACTTGCTCTTGAAATGGCGTATGGCGTATTTGGTGAAAAATTGAATGACTCTTTAATCCAGCCATCCGTTGATCCGTAAACTTCAGGCGTAGTGAAATGTACAAACTTGGTCACATTGGTTTCTGTGCGAACTCTATTGACAAATTTTGCCAGAGAGACGATGTTTGCCTCATACCAATCTTCCGGAAATTGCCAACTCTGGGCAACCATACTCTGAGCGGCGAAGTTGACAATTGTTGTTACACCATTTTCTTGAAGTGCGTTGATTATTTGGGTTGAATCATCATTCAAATTCCAAGCTATTTTAATCTCCTCGAAGTTACTTTTTACTCTGGCGTCAAATGGAGTCAATAAGTGAGGAGAGCGATGAATGGTTAAACAGTTCGCTTTCTTAAGAATATGAGCTGCATAAGAATTTCCTGAAAATGAATGACTTCCAAATACTGCAATTTGAGTTTTCATGAATTTCTAATCACTTCAGTCAACACATGGCTTACGGAGGAATGGACATCTTCCACTACTCCATAACTACCGATTTTTGTTGGTATGTGAATGCTTAAGTCGCAAATATGCTTCAATCTTCCACCATCAAACCCGGTAATTCCGACAGTAGTTACTCCCAGTTTTTTTGCAGTCAAAACTCCTTCTATCAAGTTCTCAGAATTTCCAGATGCAGAAAAGCAAATAAGGACATCGCCTGCCCGACCTAACAGTTTGATTTGCTGCGCAAATACTGAAGTGAAGTCGATATCATTACTCGTGGCTGTCAATACTCCTGAATTTTCTACAAGAGAAATACAACGTACGGGGTTCTGCCTTCTTAATGATCCCACACCCAAGTCCACAGCCATATGGGAGGCTGTTGAAGCGCTTCCTCCGTTACCAATTACGTAAACCGTTCCGCTTGTAGATAGACTTTGTAGCAACAAAGCACATTTTGTTAAATCGGATGTTGGGAATGATTCATATGCCTCTTGAAGTTCCGCCAAATAATTAATAACAGTTTTAGAGGGATCTTGTTTTGTCATATTATCCCCTCTGCAAACTCCAATTCATATTTGAAGAAGAAGTTAGAAATAGACTTCCCTCTCTGTGAGATGTTGGTAAATCTTGTAGCGAATTAACTTCCCCCCAATTATTCTTTTGTGAAAATGCATTTATATCTAGGCGCTTCAGTTCAGCAAACATCTCGGATGCATTTTCAGCGGTTCCAATTTCAAGCATAATATCCATCGAAGAAAAGTTTTCAGCCTTGAGTGCAGATATCAACTTAACTTCGTAACCCTCAACATCCATTTTTACGAAATCGTATCCTTCGGATATAACTTCAGTTATATCGTCCACCTCGACTTCGAATACTTCAAGATCCCCATAAGGGTTTGCTTTCGCTCCCGATAGATGGCTTCCCGTGGTGTTGCCTAAAACTCGAGTAAAATTTAATTTTTCAGAGGTGATTCCAATTGCTTTTTGGCGCAGTGAAAAATTTTCGGTTGCATTTTCTCGCATAGTTTCAAAAAAAAGTTGAATGTGGTTAGGATCGGGCTCATAAGCGGTGACGTCAAATCCGTATTTGCTCATTAACATTGAGTGCACACCTATATTGGCGCCGAGATCTAAAGTTTTTTTGTACTTCTGAACATTAATTTCATACCAGGCAAAAATAATTAGTTCGTCAAGGCCGAATAGGTGAGCAGAACTAATTGAGCCAAAATCAATATTTTTCACAGACACTTCTCCCGCGGCTCCTATTCCGAAGTTGACCCGAGATTTATTGAATTCGTCAGAAAATAGTGCAGTGTATTTTTCGTTCGTTTCCTCCCACCACTTCGAACTTCTAGCATGTTGATCATGCTTACTTGCGATTTCATTAATTAAGTCAATCGTGAGCGGCATTCAACTTCCTTTGGCTTGAGATGGGTTAACAATAGTCTGGGACCCTAAACCCGTCATAAAGACACGGTAATTATGCCTATTATTTTGCGGAAACTATCGAATACCCAAATTCTACAATCCAGATGTCTATAAGCCTGCATGGCACTTACTCGACCAATGCGTGTAATAATGGAGTCGTGCTTTTAAACAAAGAACTCCGAGCAAAAATAGTTGATCTTGCCGTAAGTGCCGGTGAGGGTCATATACCAAGCTCTTTTTCTATCGTTGACTTAATTGAACACATTTATGGAACTGTGCTCAGAATTGACCCAAATGACTCCGCTGACCCGAATCGTGATTACTTCATTCTAAGTAAAGGCCACGGTGCGCTTGCCTTGTATGTGGTACTCAACAAATATGGGCTGCTATCCGACGATGATCTAAATTTGTATGGACAGAGGGATTCAATTCTCGGTGGGCACCCTGATCGAGTTTCTACCTCGTTTGTGGAAGCAAGTACGGGTTCTTTAGGTCATGGATTTCCATTTGCAGTTGGAATTGCATTAGGGAATCAAGTTAAGAAAAGAAGTAGCCGAGTATTTGCCTTACTTGGAGATGGGGAATGCCACGAAGGGAGTGTGTGGGAAGCCGCTAACGTTGCCGCGAATCAAGGTTTGAATAATTTAGTGGCACTAATTGACTGGAATGAATCTGCAATGCAGCTAATGCCGATTGATGACCTTGTTGGGAAGTGGAAAGCATTCGGCTGGACCGTTGTGGTAATCGATGGACACTCCAAACAAGACATGAATCAAGCGCTCAACGGTGATGTTCTTGACAGCCAAGTAAAGCCTTACGCCGTTATAGCAAAAAACGTTAAGGGGAAAGGTGTGCCTCTCGTTGAAGGCCATGGCTTGTGGCATCACAAGATTCCAAATTTTGACGAAGTAAAGTCAATCAAAGAGGCACTCCAATGACATCTCTTCGTCCACAATTTTCTAAAACTATCTCTAAGTTGGGAGGGGAAGATAGTAATTTATTTGTGATTGTTGGAGACATTAGTCACGGTTTGCTCTCTGACTTCCGACTCGCACACCCTGAGCGGTACCGAAATATCGGAATTTGCGAGCCTGCAATGATCAGTATTTCAGCCGGGCTAAATGCCGCTGGATTCAACCCCGTTGTTCACACAATTGCACCTTTTTTAATCGAGAGAGCGTTCGAACAAATTAAACTAGATTTTGGGTATCAACAACTCGATTGCAACTTAATTTCTGTAGGTTCCAGCTTTGACTATGCGAAATTAGGCTGTAGCCACCACTCTTATATCGATGCTGCTTTAATTTCATCAATTGAGGGTTCGCGTGTTTTTGTTCCCGGGAGTGAGAAAGAATTTGATCTACTATTTAGTAAAAACTATAACTCTGACGGGGTTAAATACTTTCGGTTAACTGAAAATGGACATGGTTTTGATACTAATTCTCATAACATTGTTGCTGGTAAAAATTTGTTACTTCGCGAAGGAAGTGACTTAACAATTGTTGCGCTTGGCCCTTCTCTTCGAACAGCAATTGCTGTAGCAGACTCACTAGGTGCAAATGGAGTTTCGGTTGAAGTTGTATATGCCCATACATTTAAACCATTCGACTTAGAATCCGTTAGTAAAAGTGTGAGAAAGACTTCAAACTTGGTAACAATCTCTCAATTGAGTTCGGTGGGTGGACTTGGAGCAATGTGTTTAGAGTCAATTTCAGGCAAATTTCCCTTCAAGTTCCTGAATTTTGAAATTGAAACATTTATAAGAGGATATGGGGACACAGAAGATTTAAACAAAAGAGCCAAACACTCTACTTCTCACATTTCTGGTCAAGTTTTAGAAATGCTGAAATGAGTTTCTGTTTATGAATACTCCAAAAGTTTTTGAACGAAAAACCTCAATTATAACTGGAAAAAGTAATCTTCAAAAAGTTTGGGAGCTGCCGCAGTTACCCTTTACAGAATTCTTTGGGAAATTCAATCCTGAATTTCCAAAAATAGACCAGGAATTAATGTTGTGCCCAGATTCTGGAGTATTCCAACTTAGGTACGAGGTAGACCCCTCATTTTTGTACCACTCAGACAATTACAATTTTAGAACTTTGACAACACCAAAAATTCAAAGAGAATTGGATTTCTTTGTTACGTCTTCTTCCCTTAAATCACACCTAAATTCTGATAGCAGGATTCTGGAAATTGGCGGAAATAACTCGGTTATGGCTGATCAGATTTCGAATTTGTTTAGCAGGTACGTTGTTTGCGATCCTATAGTTGAAGATTCTCAAAACGGAACTGTTGAATACTGGGGAGGTTTAGCTGAAGATAGGTTAGATTCCATTGAAGATTTCCAACCTACCGTGATTATCGGACGGCACGTCTTGGAGCATCTGAGCTCTCCATTTTCTCTATTAGACTCGCTACTGAAGATTCTAAGAAATAAAGTTGTCTTTATTTTTGAATTCCCGAACTTTAGAATAATGCAGCAACGGCAAAGATTTGACGCTGTATTCCACCAGCACTTGAATTATTTCGATGAGTACTCTATTCGAATGCTCGTGGATTCTCTAGGTTGCAAGATTCTATCAATTCAAAATAATCTGGAAGGTTCAAACGGTGGATCACTTGTCGTAAGTTTCACAAACGATGAGGCTGCCCAACCAAGGGAGAATCTTGATCTGAATCCTTTTAGCGGCAACGCATCAGAGAATTTTGATTCATCTTTAAAGTTATTTCAAGATCAAACAGCGTTAGTTGAAGCCACCCTGAAGTCTTGGAAAGGGGAAAAAGTTGGTTTTGGCGCAGGTTTGATGCTTGCCACATTAAATTATCATCTCAGTGGTGAAGTAGAGAATCTCTCCGCAATTTATGATGACGACGAAACCAAAGAGGATGTTTACTATCAAAATTTAAACGTAAGAATAAAAAGTGCGAATCAGTTGCTTGATAAAGAAGATAGTTTGATTTTGATTACATCAATGGAAAACCAACGTAAAGTTTCGTCCCGCTTGCAGGCATTTACAAGGTCAACAATTCTTGGTTTTCAGATTAATTAGTTACTGAAAAGCTCGTCCCTGCCCACCATCTGCAAGCACAATACTTCCTGTCATGAACGACGCCGATTCCGAAACTAGAAATGACACAATGGAAGATATCTCTTTGGTTTGCCCGAATCTTTTAATTGCCATCCGATCACGCACGAAATTTTCTCCGTGTTCTGGTCTGTCCTTCATCACGCCATCCCAGTAACCCCCCGTTGTCATCACGGCACCCGGCATTACTCCTGTGACTACTACTCCATCTGCTGCGACATATCTTCCAACACTTCTGATGTATGCATTTAGGGCAGCCTTTGCCGCACAGTATTGAGGTGGACCTTGATTCTCCAATGCGGATATTGAGCTTACATGGGTGATGCGTCCCCACTTACGTCTAACCATTCCCGGCAATGCTCGTGCATTAACATCCACAGCAAGACCAAGATTAAAATCCATAACTTGCTTGAATGATTTATAGTCTTCAAGAGGGTTTGTTATGCCAAGGTTTCCCCCAGCATTATTTACAATAATGTCGAAATTTGATTCCGATATGTAATCCAAAAAAGTAGCAATTTCACTTTCAGAATGAAAATCTATTTCATATTTTGAGTGACCTGAGCCATCTAGTTTTTCAACCAAGTTCGTTAGTGTTTCGGAACCACGTGATGCCACTACGACCCGGATTCCAAGTCCAGCTAGTTCTTCGGCAATTGATGCGCCGATTCCTCGACTTCCTCCAGTAACTAATGCTTGACGGACCATGTAGAAAGTATACAGTACCTAGGCTCTCTACTCAGCTTGCCCTGTGTGTATAGAACTATAAGTCGTTTTGTCTTTTGGAAATAAACAATCAAATACGAGATCTAATTTCATTTTAATTGGAAGGATTTGGCTTTGAATTTCACAAATTCTGTATGTCACTAATTTGATTCGTAGTCACTCAATGGAAAGCACCGATACTTAATTAATACAAGAATGATTTATAGTTAGCGCATTAACATACTCAAAGTCCCATAAGTCTTGCTTGTACTTCAAAATCAGGAACTGCTTTTCTTAATTCGTCAAAGTTACCTGCAGATACAATTTTTCCATTGTTAAGATAAACTATCTGTGAAGCAGTCTGAATAGTTGAAAGTCTGTGTGCAATTACCACAAGCGTTAAGTCGTAATCAATTTCATTTAGCGCTTTTGATATGAGTAGTTCGGTCTGGGAGTCCAGGGCGCTGGTCGACTCATCTAAAAACAATAACTTTGGCTTTGTGAAAAATGCTCTTGCAATTCCAAGCCTCTGCCGTTGACCCCCGCTCAGCTTAGTTCCTCTCGAACCAACATGAGTATCTATTCCTAAAGGTAATGAATCGATTAATTCATCTAATTGAGCAATCTTAGTTGCATACTCTATTCGGGAATCCGTTGCTTCAGAAGCCGCAAAGCCCATAGCAATGTTTTCTCGTAATGTCCCATCGATTATTTCAACATCCTGAGGAACGTAGCCAATCGCTCCCGAGAACATGCTGATTGCCTCGCGTGGATACATCCCAGAAATCTTCACGCTTCCATGCAGTGGATGAAACATGCCCAACATTAAATCTACTAGTGATGTCTTGCCAGAACCCGAGGGACCAACTATCGCTGTTGTTTTGAATGGAGGTACTTCAAGATCTATCCCTTCAAGTACAAATTTCTCAGAATCCGGGTAGCGATAACTCATATTGGATATAACGATGGAGGGATAAAAATCTTCGTGACTATTCTGATACAGCGGAATATCATTTGACACTAATTCGTCAGGAAGATTTTCAATCATCATCAACGTTCTGTCAGATACTCCAATATTTGATTTTATTGTAATTAAACCTTGTTGTACTCTCAGAACGGCGGGCGCTATTCGAGATCCAGCAGCCATGAATACAGCTAGTGAAGCAACTGCATGTCTTGAATCTTGTAGTTGGAATTGTAGTCCCGCAACCAGAATGGCTCCAACTATCAGACTTCCTTCAATAACGTACTTACTAACCAATGGCAAGAAATTTAACTCTGCATGAATTCTGGAGAGATCATATCTTGCTTTACTGATTGTGTTGGCATAAAAGGGTCTACTATTCCTAACAATGCTCTCTCGAAATGACGTTATCACTTCCGCGATTTTTTCATTACTGTTTACGTTAAGCGACGCTTCCATATTTCCAAAATTTCTTGCTTTGAAATGCATT
>JACCDJ010251490.1_pt1 | contig 16463 bp, 10 predicted proteins | sample 7444481 | NCBI WGS metagenome assembly JACCDJ01 (sample SAMN15323435, study PRJNA562643) | freshwater metagenome | isolation source: river surface water | place: USA:Blue River Watershed | collected 2017-08-15 | reverse complement strand
GCATGCGGCTGGCATGGGCCGCTTGCTTGAAGGGCTCATGGCCCAAGCGTTGGAGGGCGCTGGCAAAGCTCTCGCAGCTGAGGCGCAGATCGCGGTAGGTTTCCAGCACCGACTCGATCACCCCCACCACCTCGTGGGCTGAAAAAGAAGGCCCCACCACCTTGCCGGGTTGGGGCGATCCGCTCAAGGCCGAGCCGTCTGAGCCGCCCAGGGTGATTTGGTACCACTCCTGACCGTCTTTGTCCACGCCCAATATGCCAATGTGGCCGCTGTGGTGGTGGCCGCAGGAGTTGATGCAGCCGCTGATGTGCAAATCGATTTCGCCCAGGTCGAACAATTCATCCAGGTCTTGGTAGCGCTCGGTGATGGCCGCGGCAATCGGCAAAGAGCGGGCGTTGGCCAGGGCGCAGTAGTCGCCGCCTGGGCAGGCGATCATGTCGGTGAGCATGCGCACATTGGGCCGGGCCAGGCCAAGTTTGCGCGCTTGCCTCCACACTTCGGGCAATTGGTCGCATGCCACCCAAGGCAGCACCAGGTTTTGGTCGTGCGAGACGCGCAATTCCCCGGCAGAAAAGGCATCGGCCAAAGCGGCCGCGGCATCGAGTTGATCGGCCGTGGCATCTCCTGGGGCTTGTCCCAGGCGTTTGAACGACAAGGTGACGATGCGCAACCGCGGGTCGCGGTGCGCGGCCACGTTTTGGTGCAGCCAGCGGGTGAACTCGGCATCGTCATGGGCGGCCACATCCAAGATGCGCTGCATTTTTTGCTGGCTGGAGCTGGCTTGGGGCGCGGCGGGGGGCGCAAAACATTGGCTCACCCGGGCCAGCTCGGCCTCGGTGATGGTGTGCGGTGCGCCGTCTTGGTCGAGGATGCGCTGGTATTCGGCCTCCACCTCGTCGATGTAGCGCTGGCCTTCGGCCTTGATCAATATCTTGATGCGGGCCTTGTACAGGTTGTCGCGGCGGCCCCACAGGTTGTAGACGCGCACCACCGCTTCCAAATAGTTGAGGATCTGGTGCCAGGGCAAAAAGGCTTTGAGCTCGCTGGCGATCACCGGTGTGCGGCCCATGCCCCCACCGGCGAGCACCCGAAAGCCCAGCTCGCCTTGTTCATTGCGCCGCATTTGCAGGCCCACATCGTGCCAAGCGGTGGCGGCGCGGTCTTCCAAGGCCCCGGTGATGGCAATTTTGAATTTGCGCGGCAGAAAGGCAAATTCGGGGTGCAAACTGCTCCATTGGCGCATGATTTCGGCAAATGGCCGGGGGTCTGCCACCTCATCGGGGGCAATGCCCGCGCGCTCGTCGCTGGTGATGTTGCGGATGCAGTTGCCGCTGGTTTGGATGCCATGCATGTCCACCGAGGCCAGCAAATCCATCACATCGGCGCTGCGGGCCAAGGGAATCCAGTTGAATTGCACGTTTTGGCGGGTGGTGAAATGGGCGGTGCCGGTGACCAAACGCGGCGCGGGGGCCTGCCCAATGGCATCTTGCTGGCGCTGGGCCTGCTCAAGCAAGGCGGCTTCGGGCTGGTCGTATTCGCGGGCGATGCGCGCGAGCACCCGCACCTGGGCCGAGGACAACTCGCCATACGGCACGGCCACCCGCAACATGGGCGCGTAGCGCTGCACATACCAACCGTTTTGCAGCCGCAGGGGGCGAAAGGCATCGTCGCTCAACTGGCCCGCCAGGTGGCGCGTCAACTGGTCGCGGTATTGATCGGCGCGATCGCGCACAAATTGGCGGTCAAAGTCGGTGTAAGCGTACATGCGGTGGCTGGGGCAAGGCCCGTTTGGGGAGTTGTCGAACTGTATAGATGCGTTATATCAAAACCAACGATTATTTAGTTTGGGGTATATGAACAAATCACATAAAGGTGAATAAATTTATTTAATATCAGTAGGTTATGGATTATTTTTAAAGCGATTTGGCCGAAGCAAATGGGCCAGCTGGGGTTCCACGGGCAAGGGTTCGCCGCAAATTTGTGCCGCCAGCAGTTGGCCGCACAACAGCCCCAAGCTGATGCCGCGCGAGCCCAAGGCCGTCAACACATGAACCCCGGGCGCACCCAAGGGGGCCAGCGGCCCGACCACCGGCAAGCGGTCGGAGGTGGTGCAGCGAACCCCGGACCAATCGCGCAAACCCATCCATTGGTCGGTGGGCGGTGATGCGCCCGAAGACAGATGCGCTGCCAAGCGGGGCAACAAGGTCTGCACCTGGGCCAGGTTGCTGTCGCGGTCTTGGGGCAGGCAAATGGCTTGGTGCCGTAGGTGGTCGTAGGTGGATCCATACCACCACATGCGGCCCGCATCGGCCATCGGCACATCGCCCAAAAAGCTGCCCAGCCCGTTGACCGGGTGGGGCGGTGCCCAAGCCCGGGCTGGCGCATCCATGGGCCCGCCGGTGACCTGGCCGCGCAAGGCCTCCAGCGGCCAGGCCGCTTGGGGACACAGTGCCTGCAACAAAGCGGCGCTGGACGGCCCCAGGGCGACGACCACCTGTTCGGCGCTGAACGACTCGCCCCGCTCGCTGCGCGCCAGCCAGGTGTGGGGCGCGCTGCCGGGCTGCAAGCTGTCGATGCGGACATGGCCTTGCCAACGGATGTGCGGGTGGTCCAGCAAAGAGGCCACCAGGCGGGCGGGCTTCATCCACCCGGCTTGGCGGTGCCAAATGCCTTTGGGGGCATCGGACCCGGTGTCGTCGGGCGCGGGCAGACCGGCTTGCAGATGCTGCGCGGCACTGGCCGGGAAAAACCATTCCTGTGCAGCGGCCACCAAGGGCAGGCCATCGGCCGATGCGGCATCCCGCCAGGCCTGGGGCCAGCGGCCACGGCGGGCTTTGTCGCCCATGCGCCGCTCCAGCAATCCGCTGGCGCACCAATCGGTGCCCGCTTGCAGGTGGGCCTGGGCATGGTCGAGCACCCGGCGCAAGCCTGCGCGGGTCAGGCGCGACAAGGGGTTGTCGTCACCAGACACATGCGGGGCCATCAAACCCACCGGCAAGCCAGAGGCCCCATGGGCCGGTGTGGGTCCGCCATCGAGCACCGTGACCGAAAAGCCGCGCTGGGCCAAAGCCCAAGCTGCACTGGCCCCGGCCAGCCCACTGCCCAGCACCAAAGCCTGGCCTTGGGCCGCCACCACCGGCGTGGCACGGCGCGCTGGGTTTGAGGCGGTGTTGGTCACATGGGCTGGCCCCGCCAGGCGGGTGGGGGGCAAGGCCCACAGTTGGTGCGGGGTTTGGTCCAGCCAGGATTGCGCGGCTGGGCCGTGGCCGACCCAGATCATCAGTTGCAAGCGGCCTTGGGCCAGGCCGATGGCATGCAAGCCGGGCAGCAAACCCCAGCAGGCTTGGGCGCATTCGCTGGCCAAGGGCTGCAAGCTTGGCCAGCCGTGCGACGCATCGGCCCAATCCTGGGGGCTGGGGGCTTGCGCCACGCACACCAGCAGGTGCAGGCGTTGGGGGGCTTGGGGTTCGGACCGCCATACCGCCCAGGTGCCCAGCAGGGCCAAAACCCAGTCGGTTTCGGGCAAGCGCAAGGTCCAATGTGCATGACCGGCCCAGGCCGATGGGCTGGCCAGCAAACCACTGGTATGCAAAGCTTGGCGGATGGGTGGCGGGACCAGGTCAGGGCCGGGTCCCTCAGCGCTCATGCGGCTTGGCGGCGTTGTTCAGGCGGTGAGTGGCGCTTTATGCGCTGGGGGGCACATAGCCCTGGGCCGCGTCGGCACCATCGCCGAAAAAATGGTTTTCCATTTGGCGGGCCAGGTATTGGCGGGCGCGCAGATCGGCCAAATTCAGGCGGTTCTCATTGACCAACATGGTTTGGTGCTTGAGCCAGTCGGCCCAGGCCTGTTTGCTGACACTTTCCCAAATGCGTTTGCCCAACTCGCCCGGGTAGGGCGGGAAATCCAAACCCTCGGCTTCTTGTCCGAGTTTGATGCATTGAACGGTGCGTGCCATGTGCTTGATTCTCCAAATTGAATGGGGCGGACTTTAGCAAGCTTTGCAAAGCCCTGGGACCTGCCGGTTGGCGCGGGCGGCATCCATCAAGCGGAGGCGCGGGGTGCCAACAAATTCTGAACGGCCGCTTCAATGGCCTGAGGGCCAATGCGTGCCACGGCCTCCAAGCCCGGCGAATAGCCCACAGGGATGCGCGGCGCGCCCAGGCGCTTGACCCGCACGCCCAACTGCTCGGCCACGGTGGCGGCGATTTCTGCGCCAAAACCGGCGGCCTGTACGGCTTCGTGCACCACCAGCAAATGGCCGGTTTTGGCACAAGAGTTGAGCACCGTGTCACGGTCCCAAGGCCACAGGGTGCGCAGGTCGATCAGTTCCACCGAAATACCCTGGTCGGCCAGGCTTTGGCAGGCGGCTTGGCAGGCCAGCAATTGGCGGCTCCAACTGACCAGGGTCACCTGGTCACCTGGCCGCAGGATGGCGGCTTTGCCCAAGGGCACCTGCAAGTCCACGTCCACCGGGCCGGTTTGACCCCACAGGGTTTTGTGCTCCATGTAAATCACCGGATCGCCGCTTTGCAGCGCGGCGCGCAGCAAGCTGTGGTTGTCTTGGGGGTTGCCCGGGCAGACCACCACCAGGCCGGGCAAATGGGCGAACCAGGCTTCCAGCGACTGCGAATGCTGCGCGGCCGAAGCGTCCCAAATGCCCATGGGCATGCGCGCCACCAAAGGCACCCGGCCTTGGCCGCCAAACATGTAGCGGTTTTTGGCCGCTTGGTTGACGATTTCATCCATCGCGCACAGGGCAAAGTCGACCACCCGCATTTCCACCACCGGGCGCAACCCGGCCAAGGCCATGCCCACGCCGCCGCCCATGATGGCCGCTTCGCTGATGGGGGTGTCGATCACGCGGGAGGGGCCAAATTGCGCTTGCAGGCCTTTGTATTGGCCAAAAATACCGCCCCGGCCCACGTCCTCGCCGACCACCACCACCCGTGGGTCGGCTTGCATTTCCAAGGCCAGGGCCTGAACCGCCGCCTCGCTGTAACTCCATTGGGGCAATTGCTTCAGTACCACTGGCCATCTCCTGTGGTTTGGATGTCGGTGAATGCACCGGCGGGCTCCGGCCAAGGGGCGGCATCGGCGGTTTGCATGGCCTGGGCCACCTCGGCGCTGGCCTGGGCATCGATGGCATCCAAGGCGGCGGAGGTTCCGCCCATGGCCACAAAGCGCTCGCGGGCCTTGGCCAGCGGGTCGTTGTGCATGGCGGCGGCCACTTCGGCCGGGTCGCGGTAAGCGGCCAGGTCCACCGACACATGGCCTTTGATGCGATAGGTCAGGGCATGCAGCAAGCGCGGGCCTGCGCCCGAGCGCACCGCGCCCACCAGTTGCTCGGCCAAGTCGTGCACGGCCAGCACATCGTTGCCATCGACCGCGGCAGCGGCGATGCCCAGGCTTTCGCTGCGCGCGGAGGCTCCATCGCCGGCGATCATCGGGCCGCTGGCGGTGGTGGCGCTCCAGCGGTTGTCTTCACACACAAACAGCACCGGCAGTTGGTGCACCTGGGCCCAATTGAGGGCCTCTAAAAAAGGGCCACGGTTGATCGCGCCATCGCCAAAAAAGCATACCGTGATGTCGTCGCGCCCGAGCAGTTTTTGCGCATGGGCCGCGCCAGTGGCAATCGGCAGGCCAGCGGCCACCACGCCATTGGCCCCGAGCATGCCGACCGAAAAATCGGCGATGTGCATGGAGCCGCCTTTGCCGCCGTTGAAGCCATTGGACTTGCCATACAACTCGCCCATCATGCGGCTCAAGTCGGCCCCTTTGGCCAGGGTGTGGCCGTGGCCACGGTGGGTGGAGGTGAGGTAGTCGCTGGCGCGCAAATGGGCGCACACGCCCACCGCCACCGCCTCTTGGCCGGTGGACAGGTGCAGGGGTCCGCGCACTTTGGCGCTGCCGTCGGCGGTTTTGTTATAGGCGCTGACACCGCCTTGGCTGAGGGTTTCGGCCGCATTTTCAAAGGCGCGGATGCGCGCCATTTGGGCATAAAGCCGTTGCAGCAGGGGAATTCGGGCGGGGTCTGACAAGGGGCGCTCCAAAGGTTTGGGGGCTTGCAAAGGTTTGGCCGGGGAGTGTAGCGGTCGGTGGGCGCGCTTGGGGGTGCCAGCGTCAGCCCAGCCCCGGTTCGGTGCGCTATGCTCATGGGCTTTCCAGCTATGGCTTTTGTGCGCGCCCATGTCCTCTCCTTCCGCTTCCATTGAAGACCGCTTGGGCGCGAGCCTGTTGGCCATTTTGTTGCTGATCACTTTGGTCAATGTGGTGGTGCGGTACTTCACCGATCAGTCGTTTGCCTGGACCGAAGAGATCTCCTGCATTTTGATGCTCTTGTTGGCCATGGCCGGCAGCGCCGCCGCCTTGGTGCGCGACACCCACATCCGGGTGGAGTTTTTCTTTGAACGCGGCTCGGCCCAGCGCCAGCAGCGTTTGGCCTTGTTGTCGGCCCTGTCCAATGCAGGGTTGTTTGCCGTGATGGGCGTGTTGTCGGCGCAAATGGCTTGGGACGAATTCCGCTACGACGAAACCTCGCCAGCCATTGGGGTGCCCAAGTGGTGGTATTCGGTGTGGCTGCCGATTTTTTGTGGCGTGGTGTGCACCCGGGCGGTGCAGCGCTTTCAGCGCTTGCGGAGCCCCGCATGATCGGCGCTTTGCTGTTTGTCAGTTTTGTGCTGCTGATGTTGGCCGGTGTGCCCATCGGGGTGGCCCTGGGTTTGGGCGGGGTGCTGGCCATTGGCCTGGCCAATGTGGACACGGCCCATTTCGGATTGCTGGCCGTGCCGCAGAACTTTTATGCCTCGCTGACCAAATACCCCTTGCTGGCGCTGCCCATGTTTGTGTTGGTGGGGTCCATCTTTGACCGCTCGGGCGTGGCCCAGCGCCTGGTGAATTTTGCCGTGGCCATCATCGGGCGGGGCCCGGGCATGTTGCCGGTGGTGGCCATCATGGTGGCCATGTTTTTGGGCGGTATTTCCGGCTCCGGCCCGGCCAATGCCGCTGCCGTGGGCGGTGTGATGATCGCTGCCATGGCCCGCTCGGGCTACCCGGCGGCTTTTTCGGCCTCGGTGATCGGTGCGGCCGCGGCCACCGACATCCTGATCCCGCCTTCGATTGCCCTGATTGTGTACAGCGTTTTGGTGCCGGGGGCTTCGGTGCCAGCCTTGTTTGCCGCTGGCATGGTGCCGGGCATCTTGGCCGGTTTGGCCTTGATCTTGCCCACGATTTGGTTGTCGCGCCGCCACGGTTTGGGCCAGGGCGAGGCCAGCCAAGACCGGCCACCCTTTTGGGCCAGCATGCGCGAGGCCTTTTGGGGGTTGATGGCCCCGTTTTTGATCTTGGGCGGCATGCGCATGGGCTGGTTCACCCCCACCGAAGCGGCCGCCGTGGCCGTGGCCTACGGCCTGTTGGTGGGCATGTTCATCCACCGCACCATCAAGACGGCCGATTTGTTTCCCATCTTCAAAGAGGCGGCGGAAATCTCAGCCGTCATCTTGCTCATCATCGGCTTGGCTTCGATCTTTGCCTATTCCGTCAACACCTTGAGCATCATCGACCCGATCACCCAAGCGATTTTGCAAACCGGCCTGGGCTCCACCGGCGCGCTGTTGTTGTTGGTGGCCTTGTTGCTGGTGGTGGGCATGTTCTTGGACGGGGTGTCCATCTTTTTGATCTTTGTGCCGCTGGTCATGCCCTTGATGCGGGCCTACCAATGGGACCCGGTGTGGTTTGGCATTTTGCTGACCATGATGGTGGCGGTCGGTCAGTTCACCCCGCCCATGGCGGTCAATTTGATGGTTTCATGCAAAATGGCCGGCGTTTCCATGGAGCAAACCTTTCCTTGGGTATGGTGGCTGGTGCTGGCCATGATGATCAGCATGTTGGCCGTGCTGTTTTACCCGCCTTTGGCCTTGTGGTTGCCCCAATACCTGGGGTACTGACGGGCTTGTTTTTTCACCGGGGTGCGAATGCACCCCTTTATTAACCAGGAGATTTGATGAAAACGACTTCCAACCGCCGCCACTGGCTCAACGCCTTGTGTTTGGGTTTGGGCCTGATGGGCTTGTCGGCCCAAGCCCAACAGGCTTTGCCCCCAGGCTACAAAGCCGAGTACCGCATGTCCACCGTGGTGGGCACGGCTTTCCCATGGGGCAAGGGCGGGGAGATTTGGGCCAATTTGGTGCGCGAGCGCACCCAAGGCCGCATCAACATCAAGATGTACCCCGGCGTGTCGCTGATCAACGGCGATCAAACCCGTGAGTTCACCGCCATCCGCCAAGGCGTGATCGATTTGGCGATTGGTTCCTCCATCAACTGGTCGCCCCAGGTAAAAGAGCTCAACCTGTTCTCTTTGCCCTTTTTGATCAAAGACTACGCCTCCTTGGATGCCCTCACCGGTGGCGAGGTGGGCAAAGACATTTTTGCGATTTTGGACAAATCAGGCGTGGTGCCCTTGGCCTGGGGTGAAAACGGCTTTCGCGAATTGACCAACTCCAAGCGCGAAATCAACACCCCGGCCGACCTCAAGGGTTTGAAAATCCGCGTGGTGGGTTCGCCCTTGTTCATCGACATGTTCACCGCTTTGGGGGCCAACCCGGTGCAAATGAGCTGGGCCGATGCCCAACCGGCTTTGTCCTCGGGCGCGATCGATGGCCAAGAGAACCCGGTTTCCATCTTTACGGCGGCCAAGCTGCACACCGTGGGCCAGAAAAACGTCACCATGTGGGGTTACATGATCGACCCCTTGGTGTTTGTGGCCAACAAAGAAATTTGGAACAGCTGGACCGCGCAAGACCGCGACATCGTTCGCCAAGCCGCCGTCGACGCGGGCAAGCAAGAAATTGCCTTGGCCCGCGCCGGTTTGGTCGAAGCGGGTCGCCCCTTGCTCAAAGACATTGAGGCCTTGGGCGTGAAGGTGGTGATCCCAACCGCTGCCCAGCGCGAGCAATTTGTCAGCGCCACCCGCGCGGTCTACAGCAAGTGGAAGCCCCAGATTGGTGTGAACCTGGTGAACAAAGCCGAGAAAACCTTGGCCAGCGTCAAGTAATGGGCTTTGATGCCCCGGGGCTTGCTTTGGGGCAGGCCCAACGATCAAGGGCCCCGCAAGGGGCCCTTTTTTTGGGTATCAGGATAGTTTTTTGATCAGGACCACGCTTTTGCGGTCCCAGTTGTATTTGCGTTTGCGCGCCTCGGGCAAAGCGTCGATGTCGGCTTGCACAAAGCCGCGTTTCAAGAACCAGTGCATGGTGCGGGTGGTCAGCACAAAAATTTGCTGAATGCCTTGGGCGCGGCAGCGTTGCTCGATGCGCTTGAGCACCTTCTCGCCATCGCCTTGGCCTTGCGAACTGGGCGAAACGGTGAGCGCGGCCAGTTCAGCGCAATGGGCTTCCGGGTAGGGGTACATGGCCGCGCAGGCAAAAATGACCCCATCGTGTTCGATCACCGTGTACTGGCCGATGTCGCGTTCGATCTCGGTGCGGTCGCGCTTGACCAGGGTGCCATCGCGCTCAAAGGGCTCGATCAACTGCAAGATACCGCCCACATCTTCATGGGTGGCCTCGCGCAGACTCTCCAATTTTTCGTCCACCACCATGGTGCCAATGCCGTCGTGCACATACACCTCCAGCAGCAAGGCCCCATCCACCGCAAAGGGCAGGATGTGGCTGCGCTCCACCCCCCGCTTGCAGGCGGTGACGCAGTGCTGCAGGTAAAACGGGATGTCGGTGGGCGACTGGGCCGCGGGCAATTGGGCCAGCAAGGCCTCGGCCGCGGCCAAGGGCAGTTCGGTATCGATCGGGTTGTCCTCGCCTGCTGGGTCTTGCGGGCGCACCCGAATGCCCGGGGTTTCGGTGACAAAAATCAGCTTGTCGGCTTGCAAGGCGCAGGCCACCGAGGTGGCGACCTCTTCCATGGTGAGGTTGAAGGCTTCGCCGGTGGGTGAAAACCCAAATGGCGAGAGCAGCACCACCGCTCCGGCATGCAGGGTTTGGGTGATGCCTTGCACATCGACCTTGCGCACCAAGCCCGAGTGTTGAAAGTCCACCCCATCGACCACGCCCACTGGCCGCGCGGTGATGAAGTTACCCGACATCACCCGTACCGTGGCCCCGGCCATTGGGGTGTTGGGCAGGCCTTGGCTGAAGGCGGCTTCAATCTCGTAGCGCAGCTGCCCGGCGGCCTCTTGGGCACAGTCCAGGGCCACGCTGTCGGTGATGCGCAGGCCGTTGACGTACTGCGGTGAATGGCCTTTGGCCAAGAGTTGTTCGTTGACCTGGGGGCGAAAGCCATGCACCAGCACGATCTTGACCCCCATGCTTTGGATCAGGGCCAGGTCTTGCACCAAATTGGGCAACTTGCCCGCGGCTATGGCTTCGCCTGCAATGCCCACCACAAAGGTCTTGCCCCGGTGCATGTGGATATAGGGGGCCACCGATCGAAACCAGGGCACAAAGGTGAAGTTGAAAACGGTGGACATGGGGTCAAGCGGTGGGGGCTCAGCGGATAATCGCAGATTGTCACCCAGAACATCCCCCCGCTTGGGCGCGCGCTTTGAAGATTGAATTCCCCACCGAACTGCCTGTGTCATCGCGCCGCGATGACATCATGGCCGCGATCGAGCAGCACCCCGTGGTGATCGTGTGCGGGGAAACCGGTTCGGGCAAAACCACCCAATTGCCCAAAATGGCTTTGGCCTTGGGCCGTGGCGCAGGGCGCGCCCAGCCGGGGCAAAAGCCGCGCCTGATTGGCCACACCCAGCCGCGGCGCATGGCCGCCACCACGGTGGCCAAGCGCATTGCCGATGAGTTGCAAACCCCCTTGGGGGAGGTGGTGGGCTACAAAATTCGCTTCCAAGACCGCATCGGCCCAGGCGCATCGGTCAAGCTGATGACCGATGGCATATTGCTGGCCGAGACCCAAACCGACCCCTTGCTGCAGGCCTATGACACATTGATCATTGACGAGGCCCATGAGCGCAGCCTGAACATTGATTTTTTGCTGGGCTATTTGCGCCAAATTTTGCCGCGCCGGCCGGATTTGAAAATCATTGTGACCTCGGCCACCATCGATGCCGAGCGCTTTGCCAAGCACTTTGCCTCGGCCCAGGGGCCAGCGCCGGTGATCATGGTGTCGGGCCGCACCTATCCGGTGGAGTTGCGCTACCGCCCGTTTGAAGAAAGCCGTGAATACGGCTTGAACGAGGCGATCGCCGATGCGCTGGACGAACTGTGGCGCGACCCGCGCGGCCAAGGCGATGTGCTGGTGTTTTTGCCCGGCGAGCGGGAAATCCGCGATGCGGCCGATCATTTGCGGGGGCATTTGATGCGCCAACCGGCCTTGCGCGGCACCGAGGTGCTGCCCTTGTATTCGCGTTTGTCGCAGGCCGACCAAGAGCGCGTGTTCGCACCCCATCACGAACGCCGGGTGGTGCTGGCCACCAACGTGGCCGAGACATCCTTGACCGTGCCGGGCATTCGCTGTGTGATCGATGGGGGCACCGCCCGCATCAAGCGCTACAGTTTTCGCAGCAAGGTCGAGCAGTTGTTGATCGAGCCCATCAGCCAAGCCGCGGCCAACCAGCGCAGTGGCCGCTGTGGCCGGGTGGCCGAAGGCGTGTGCATTCGGCTGTATGGCGAAAAAGACTTTGCCGCCCGGCCCGCCTTCACCGAACCGGAAATTCTGCGCAGCTCCTTGGCCGGGGTGATTTTGCGCATGAAGTCGCTGCACCTGGGCGAGGTGAGCGAATTTCCGTTTTTAGAGGCCCCCAGGCCCAAGGCGATTGCCGATGGTTACCAGCTGCTGTCCGAATTGGCCGCGGTGGACGAGCAAAACCAGCTCACCGAACTCGGGCGCTCGCTGGCGCGTTTGCCGCTGGACCCGAGGGTGGGGCGCATGGTGCTGGAAGCGCGCCAACGCCATGCCCTGAGCGAGGTGCTGATCATCGCGTCGGCCATGGGCATCCAAGACGTGCGCGATCGCCCGCCCGAGTCGCGCGCCGCCGCCGACCAAGCCCATGCCCGTTTCGACGACGACAAAAGCGAATTTGTCAGCTACCTGCGCTTGTGGGATTGGATCGAATCGCACCGGGTGGGCGAGGACAAATTGAGCCAACGCAAGCTGGAGAACCTGCTCAAACAAAGCTTCATCCATGTGCGGCGATGGCGCGAGTGGCGCGATGTGCATGCGCAATTGGTGTCGGTGGTCGACGAGCAACGCTGGGCGCGCAATACCGCACCGGCCAGCCACGAGCAATTGCATGTGTCTTTGCTCTCGGGTTTGCTCGGCAACATCGGTTTCAAGCCCGATGACGATGAGGCCTATCTGGGGGCGCGGGGCATTCGCTTTCACCCCCACCCGGGCAACCGGCTGAAGAAAAAACCGGGGCGTTGGGTTTTTTGTGCCGAGTTGGTCGAAACCTCGCGGCTGTTTGGCCGGGGCATGGCGCAACTCGACCCCACTTGGCTGGAGCAGGTGTCGGGCCATTTGCTGCGCCGCCAAATGCTGGACCCCCATTGGGACAAGCGCAGCGGCGACGTGCTGGCCATGGAGCGGGCCACTTTGTACGGCTTGGTGGTTTACAGCGGTCGGCGCAAGCCGTATGCGCGGGTCGACGAGGCCGGGGCGCGGCAAATCTTCATCCGCGAGGCCTTGGTCGATGGGCAACTCGATGGCGACTGGCCTTTTTTGCGGGCCAACCAGCGCTTGTTGACCCAGGTCGAGGCCTTGGAGCACAAGTCACGCCGCCAAGATGTGCTGGTTGACGATGCCATCATCGAAGCCTTTTACGAGGCCCAACTGCCGGCCGAGGTCAACAGCCGGCGCAGTTTGCAGCAGTGGTACGACAAAGCCCGCCAGGGCCAAGCCGAGTTGTTGTGCATGGACCGGGCCGACTTGATGCGCCACAGCGCCCAAAGCGTCACGGCCCAGGCCTTTCCCAATGCCTTGCGCCTGGGCGGTGTGGACTGCCGTGCCGAATACCTGCATGCGCCCGGCGATGTGCGCGATGGCCTGACCGTCACCGTGCCCTTGTTTGTGCTCAACCAGGTCAGCGAGGAGCGCACCGAGTGGTTGGTGCCGGGAATGCTGAAAGACAAAATCCAGGCCTTGCTCAAAAGCCTGCCGCAAAAGCCCCGCTCGCGCTTTGTGCCCTTGCCCGAGGCCGCCGCCAAGCTGGCCCAAAGCATGGGCGAGGCCGAGGTGTTTGGCGCGGGTTCACTCACCGATGCCTTGCTCGCGCGGGTGCGCGCCCAAACCAGTTTGGATGTCAAGCGGGCCGACTTCAAACTCGACATGCTCAGCCCGCATTTGTTCATGAACCTGCGGGTGGTGGACGAGCATGGCCGCCAGTTGGGCATGGGCCGCAACCTGGGGGCGCTCAAAGCCGAATGGGGCAGCCAAGCGCGTGGGGCCTTTCAGGCCTTGGCCCAACTCAAAAACCTGGCCACCCAGCCGCCGCCAGCGGCCGAGGCTGCGGCAGCCTCTACCCAAACGGATGCACCAGCCTCACCCACAACACCGCCAGCGGCAAGCCCTGGGCAGGCCGATGGCAAGCCGCCCGTGACCGACCAAAAATTCACCGGCTGGCAGTTTGGCGTGTTGCCCGAGCTGATGGAAATACGCAAGTCCAACCAGGTGTTGGTGGGTTTTCCTGCCTTGGTCGATGCGGGGGACGGGGTGTGCATCGAGGTGTTTGACGAGCCCGAGCTGGCCGCCCACAAACACCGCGCCGGTCTGCGGCGCTTGTTCGCTTTGCAAATCAAAGACGCGCTCAAGTACCTGGAGAAAAACATCCCCGATCTGCAAAAAATGGCGGTCGCATACATGCCGCTGGGCAGCGTGGAAGAACTCAAGCAGCAAATATTGGACGTGGCGCTGGAGCGGGCTTTTTTGCTCGACCCTTTGCCCAGCGACGAGGTCGCCTTTCAGCGCCGCTTGGCCGATGGGCGTGGCCGCTTGAACCTGATTGCCCAAGAGGTGGCCCGCTTGGTGGGTGGGGTGTTGGCCGAATACGCCTTGGCTGTGCGCAAGATCAAAGACACCAAAAACGCCGCCGAGGCCACCGCCGACTGCAGCCAGCAATTGGCGCGTTTGATGACCAAACACTTTGTTGCCACCACCCCTTGGCCACAGTTGCAGCACTTTGCGCGCTACCTCAAAGCGGTGGTGTTGCGCTTGGACAAATGGCGCGCCGACCCGGCCCGCGATGCCCAGCGCTTGGCCGAGTTGCGGCCCCAAGAGCAGCGCTATTGGCGCTTGGTGGCCGAGCGCAAAGGCGTGGCCGATGAGCGCATGCTGGAATTTCGCTGGTTGCTTGAAGAGCTGCGGGTGAGCTTTTTTGCCCAAGAGCTGCGCACCCCGCAACCGGTGAGCACCAAACGCTTGGACAAGGCCTGGTCGCAGCTCAACCACTGAGCCTTGGTACCCCTCACAGGCGGGCCAAGCGCTCCAAGGCCAGGTTCAAGGTTTCGTCTTTTTTGGCAAAGCAAAACCGGATCACCCGTTGGTCAAAACCATCGGCATAAAAGGCCGACAGGGGAATGGCGGCCACGCCAATCTCGGTCGTCAGCCACTGGCAGAAGTCACTCTCGCTGAGGTTTTTTTCCGCCACTTTCAGCCCGTCGATGCGCACGCACTGGAAATAACTGCCCTCGCTGGGCAGCAATTTGAACGAGGTGCGCTCCAAGCCGGTGCGAAACAGGTCTCGTTTGCGGGCATAAAAAGCGGGCAAGCCCATGTAGGGCTCGGTGCGGGCCATGAAGCGGGCCAAACCGTGTTGCACCGGCGTGTTGACGGTGAACACATTGAACTGGTGGACTTTGCGAAATTCGGCGGTCAGGCTGGGCGGTGCGGCGCAATAGGCCACCTTCCAGCCGGTCACATGGTAGGTTTTGCCAAAGCTGGAGATGATGAAAGCGCGCTCGGCCAAGCCCGGATAAGAGGCGGCACTGCGGTGCACCAAGGGGGCGTACACCATGTGCTCGTACACCTCGTCGCTGATCAACAGCACTTGGGTGGGGGCCAAAATGTCTTGCAAGCGCAGCATGTCGGCATCGCTCCACACCGTGGCGCTGGGGTTGTGCGGTGAATTGACCAAGATGGCGCGGGTGCGCGGGGTGATGGCGGCGCTGATGCGGTCAAAGTCGGGCCGGAAACTGCCCGGGGTGAGCGGCACGCGCACCACGGTGCCGCCGGCCAGCTCGATGTTGGGGATGTAGCTGTCGTAGCAGGGTTCGAGCACGATGACCTCGTCGCCCGGTCGCACCACGGCCAAGATGGCATTGATGATCGCCTGGGTCGCACCTGCGGTGACGGTGATTTCGCTCACCGGGTCGTAGGCCTTGTGATAGAGGGCTTGGATTTTCTGGGCGATGGCTTGGCGCAACTCCAGCACCCCCAGCATGGAGGGGTATTGGTTGAGGCCTTCGCGCATGGCATCGCTGACCGCATCGATCAGGGCCGGGTCGCAGCCAAAGTCGGGAAAGCCTTGGCCCAGGTTGACCGCTTGGTGTTCGGTGGCCAGGGCCGACATCACGGTAAAGATGGTGGTGCCCACGTTGGGCAGTTTGGTTTCGAGCGTGGGTGTCATGGTCAGCGGGTTCAAGTGGGGTGGCTGGGGTGGGGCATCCAAGGGGTCTGCATGGCTTCTTGCACAGCGGCTTGGGTCAATTGGGGGCTGAGCATGTGGGCGAACTCATAGACAAAATTGCGCAAATAAGCCCCGCGTTTGAAGGCCACGCGGGCCACATTGTGACCGAGCAAATGGCCCAAGGGGCGGCAGACCAGGTCGTCCTCGTTTTTTTCGTTCATGGCCATTTCGGCCACGATGCCCACCCCCATGCCCAGCCGCACATAGGTTTTGATCACGTCCGAGTCAATCGCTTCCAAGGCCACTCGCGGCTGCAGTTGGGCTTTGGCAAAAGCGTTGTCGATGCGGGTGCGACCGGTGAACGATGGGTGGTAGGTGACCAAGGGTTGATCGGCCAAAGCGGCCAGGCTGAGCGGTTGATCGACCAAGGCATGGCCCACGGGCAACACCAACACATGCTCCCAGGCATAACAGGGCAGGGTGACCAGGTCGGGGTAATCGGCCAAGGATTCGGTGGCCATGCCCAGCTCGGCCACCTCGTCGAGCACCATTTGGGCCACCTGACCCGGGGCGCCTTGGTGCATGCTGACATTGACCAAGGGGTAGGTGGTGCGCAACTGGGCCACCGGTTTGGGCAAGACATAGCGCGCCTGGGTGTGGGTGGCCGCGATCGACAAGGTGCCCCGGTCTTGCTGGCTGTATTGCTCGCCTATGCGCTTGAGGTTGTTGACCTCGGCCAGGATGCGCTCGATGCTGTGCAAAACCTGTTGCCCGGGTTCGGTCACCCGCTTGGGCCGCTTGCCGTGGCGGGTGAAAATGTCTATGCCCAACTCCTGCTCCAACTCCAAAATGGCCTCGGAGACACCGGGTTGTGAG
>JACCDJ010237440.1_pt1 | contig 16470 bp, 16 predicted proteins | sample 7444481 | NCBI WGS metagenome assembly JACCDJ01 (sample SAMN15323435, study PRJNA562643) | freshwater metagenome | isolation source: river surface water | place: USA:Blue River Watershed | collected 2017-08-15 | reverse complement strand
GCCCTTCCAGACGAGCTGCTACATCGGCTGTGGCGTGACGACGGGCGTGGGTGCCGTCATCAACACCGCCAAGGTGCAGGTCGGCGACAATGTCGTCGTGTTCGGTCTGGGCGGCATTGGCCTCAACGTGATCCAGGGCGCGCGGCTCGCGGGTGCAAACCGGATCATCGGCGTCGATATCAACCCGGATCGCGAAGAATGGGGCCGCAAGTTCGGTATGACCCACTTCCTCAATTCCAAGGGCATGAGCCGCGAGGACGTGGTCGCCAAGATCGTTGAAATGACGGACGGCGGCGCGGATTACACGTTCGACGCAACCGGCAATACCGAAGTGATGCGCACCGCGCTCGAAGCCTGCCATCGCGGCTGGGGCACGTCTATCATCATCGGCGTTGCAGAAGCAGGTAAGGAAATCGCAACCCGCCCGTTCCAGCTTGTTACAGGCCGCAACTGGCGCGGCACAGCATTCGGCGGCGCCAAGGGCCGCACCGATGTACCCAAGATCGTCGACATGTATATGCAGGGCAAGATTGAGATCGACCCGATGATCACGCACGTCATGGGGCTGGAGGAGATCAACACCGCGTTCGACCTAATGCATGCTGGCAAGTCGATCCGGTCGGTTGTGGTATTCTAAACTCGCGGCTCAAAAAGTAAGGAGAGAAGATAATGTTCAGCCATATCATGCTGGGTGCGAACGACCTAGCAGCCTCAAAGAAGTTTTACGATGCGGTTCTTGGAGCTCTTGGCGTCGCGCCGGGTACGCAGGACGATAAGGGCCGCGTCTTTTACATGACGCCAACCGGCATTTTCGCGATCAGCCAGCCGATCAACGGAGAACCGGCCTGTGGAGCCAATGGCGGTACCATTGGCTTTGCTGTCGACAGCCCAGAACAAGCGGATGCATGGCATGCGGCGGGCGTCGCCAATGGCGGGACCACCTGTGAAGATCCGCCCGGGATCCGGGAAAGCGGGATGGGCGCCCTTTACCTCGCTTATCTGCGCGATCCTGCGGGCAACAAGATTTGCGCGCTCAAGCGCATGTAACCGGCTCGGGCGGTGGCAAAACCCCTGCTCGACTTTTGAGAGGAAACGAATGTTTACCCATATTTGCGTCAGCGCTCAGGATTTGGACGCTTCGAAGAAATTCTACGATGCTGCACTTGGTGCGCTGGGCATCGCGAGCATCGGCCAAGTCAATGAGCGGACCTGCGTTTATGCAACGCCGAACGGCAAGCTGCTTGTGATGAAGCCTGCTGATGGCAATGCGGCAACGCAAAGCAATGGCGGCACGATTGGCTTTCAAGCGGCTAACAAGGCGGCCGTAGACGCGTTTCATGCAGCCGGCATCGCCAATGGCGGCACCGACGAAGGCGCGCCGGGCAATCGTGCAGGCGCACCGGGCAATCCTTACGGCGCCTATCTGCGGGATCCAGTTGGCAACAAGATCTGCGCGTTCGCGCCGCCGGAAGCCTAAGGCCATGACCCTCGCTGACATTCTTGATCGCCACAAAAGGCGTGAAGGGCCGCTGTTGCCGATCCTGCACGATGTGCAGGCGACCTTCGGCTATGTCAGCGAGGACGCCATCCGCGTCATCGCCGAGGACCTGAATCTGACCCGTGCCGAAGTGCACGGCGTGGCCAGCTTTTATCATGATTTCAAAACCAAGCCCGAAACGCGGCCTGTTTTGAAACTTTGTAGGGCGGAAGCCTGTCAGGCGCGCGGTGTTGAAGCCGTTGCGGCCGCTTTGCCAGACGATGACCGGGTAAAGATCGAAACGGTGTATTGCCTCGGCCTGTGCTCGGTCGGCCCCGCTGCAATGACCGGGGATACTGTCCATGCCCGCCTTGATGGCGAAAAATTAAAGGCGCTGGTGGCCTCGCTATGAAAGTTCGCATTTCCGATGATTCCCTTGCGCTGGCTTGTGGGGCGGATGCCATTGCCGACGCTTTCGCGAAGGCAGGTGCGCAGGTTGAACACACCTCGTCTTGGGGGATGCACTGGCTTGAGCCGCTCGTTGAGATTGATGGCATCGGCTATGGCCCGGTTGGCCTTGCAGATGTGCAGCCCATTTTGGATGGTGTCGCCGACACGTTGTGCATTGGCCCGATTGCCGATCATCCCTTCATTTCCCGCCAACAACGCTTCGCCTTTGCGCGCGCTGGAAAGACCCGTCCGCTCAGCCTTGAAGACTATGCCGCGACCGGCGGCTGGCAGGGCCTTTCCAAAGCGCGAGAAATCGGTTCGGCCTCGACTATTGAAGCGATCATTGCCTCAGGCCTGCGAGGCCGCGGCGGCGCCGGCTTCCCTGCCGGGATTAAGTGGCGCACCGTTGCCGAGGCCAAGGCCAATCAGAAATACATCGTCTGCAACGCGGACGAAGGTGATAGCGGCACCTTTGCGGACCGTATGGCAATGGAGGGCGACCCCTTCCAATTGATCGAAGGCATGGCGATTGCCGGCCTCGCGGTCGGCGCGACTAAGGGGTATGTCTATATTCGCTCTGAATATCCGCACGCCATCGCTAAGATGGAAGCGGCTGCGCGGGCGTGTGCGCATTTGATAGCGCCGTTCGAGGTGGAAATCCGCGTTGGCGCGGGTGCCTATGTTTGCGGCGAAGAAACCTCGCTCCTCAATTCGCTCGAGGGCAAACGCGGTGAAGTTCGCGCGAAGCCGCCCCTCCCCGCGCTGGAAGGCCTGTTCGGCAAGCCGACCGTTGTCAACAACGTCCTCACGCTGACCAGCGTCCCGTGGATTATGACGCACGGCGCAGAAGCCTATGCTTCTTATGGCATGGGACGTTCGCGCGGAACGATGCCGATCCAGATCGCCGGTAATGTCGCACGCGGCGGCCTGTTTGAGACGGCCTTTGGCATTACGCTGGGTGAGCTGGTGAACGATATCGGCGGCGGCACCGCTTCGGGCCGTCCGATTCGCGCGGTGCAGGTTGGCGGACCGCTTGGCGCCTATCACCCACCCAGCCAATTTGACACGCCGTTCGACTATGAAGCCTTTACAGGCATTGATGGGCTAATCGGCCATGGCGGGCTCGTTGTTTTTGACGAAAGCGTCGACATGGCGCGGCAGGCCCGTTTCGCGATGGAATTCTGCGCCGCTGAAAGCTGTGGCAAATGCACGCCCTGTCGGCTTGGGTCGACGCGGGGGCTTGAAACCCTTGACCGGGTGATTGCCGGTGAAAATGCGGCAGATAACCTCGCCCTTGTCGAAGATTTGTGCGATACCATGAAATTCGGTTCGCTGTGCGCGCTTGGTGGATTCACCCCCTACCCCGTGCTCTCAGCGATCAACCATTTCCCGGAAGATTTTCAGGGACGGACCAAAGCATGACCTACCAGCCTCAGGAAGATTTCGGTACGCCCGCCTCGCGCGCAGAAGAACAGGTTTCGCTGACCATTGATGGCCGCGCTGTTGCCGTGCCCGCGGGCACCAGCGTGATGCGCGCCGCCGCAGAGCAAGGAACGTCGATCCCCAAACTCTGCGCAACGGACAGCCTCTCCTCCTTTGGCTCCTGCCGCTTGTGCCTTGTTGAAATCGAGGGGCGCCGGGGGACTCCTGCCAGCTGTACTACGCCGGTTGAGCCGGGCATGGTCGTCCACACGCAAACCCCGCGCCTCCAAAAGCTGCGTAAGGGCGTGATGGAGCTTTATATCTCCGATCACCCGCTGGACTGTCTAACCTGCGCTGCCAATGGCGATTGCGAGCTTCAGGATCAGGCAGGGGCGGTTGGTCTGCGCGATGTTCGCTATGCGGCAGACGCGACCCATCTCGGTCAAGCCAAGGATCATTCCAACCCCTATTTCGATTTCGACCCGTCCAAATGCATCGTCTGCTCCCGCTGCGTGCGCGCCTGTGACGAGGTGCAGGGAACGTTGGCGCTTACCGTCCAATCACGTGGCTTTGGGTCAAAGATTTCGGCAGGACTGGCGTCCGATAACTTCCTTGGATCGGAATGCGTGTCTTGCGGCGCCTGTGTTCAGGCTTGCCCAACCGCTACGCTCGTCGAAAAGAAGGTCGTCGAGATCGGCACGCCCGAGCGAGCGGTCGTCACAACCTGTGCCTATTGTGGCGTCGGCTGCACCTTCCGCGCGGAAATGCGGGGCGAACAACTGGTGCGCATGGTGCCTTGGAAGGACGGCAAGGCCAATCGCGGGCACAGCTGCGTTAAAGGCCGCTTCGCCTGGGGCTATGCCCAGCATCAGGAACGTATTCTGAAGCCGATGATCCGCAGCTCGATCAGCGAGCCTTGGCAGGAAGTAACTTGGGAAGTGGCGCTGAGCCACGCCGCGTCTGAACTGAAGCGCATCTCCGCCAAATATGGCAAGCACGCGCTCGGCGGCATCACCTCGTCCCGCTGCACCAATGAGGAAACCTTCCTCGTCCAAAAGCTGATCCGCGCGGGCTTCGGCAACAACAATGTCGATACCTGCGCGCGCGTGTGCCACTCGCCGACCGGCTATGGCCTGAAGACGACTTTCGGCACGTCTGCTGGTACGCAGGATTTTGACAGCGTGGAAGACAGCGATGTCATCCTCGTTATCGGCGCAAACCCAACCGATGGTCATCCCGTCTTCGCGAGCCGGATGAAGCGCCGCCTTCGTAAAGGCGCGAAGTTGATCGTGATCGATCCGCGTCGGACGGACCTTGTCCGCTCCCCGCATATCGAGGCAGACCATCACCTCGCCCTTCGTCCAGGCACGAACGTCGCCGTGCTGACCGCCATGGCGCACACCATCGTCACTGAAGGCTTGGTTGATGAGGCGTTCGTTAAAGAACGCTGCGATTGGGACGAGTATCAGGATTGGGCGGCGTTCGTCTCGCTTGAGCGCAATAGCCCTGAAACGCTGGAAGCGATCACGCAGGTTCAAGCGGCAGAGCTTCGCGCGGCGGCGCGTCTTTATGCCACAGGCGGTAATGGCGCGATCTATTACGGCCTTGGCGTGACCGAGCATTCGCAAGGCTCTTCCACCGTCATGGCCATTGCCAATCTCGCAATGGCGACCGGCAATATCGGTCGCCGTGGCGTCGGCGTGAACCCGCTGCGTGGGCAGAATAACGTGCAGGGCGCGTGCGATATGGGCAGCTTCCCGCATGAGCTTTCCGGCTACCGCCATATCTCGGATGGAGAGACCCGCCGCTTGTTCGAGAGCGAATGGGGCGTGCCGCTCGATCCAGAGCCGGGCCTGCGTATCCCTAATATGCTTGATGCCGCAACCGATGGCGTCTTCAAGGCGATCTATATTCAGGGCGAGGACATTCTTCAGTCTGACCCGAACACCCACCACGTCGCAGCGGGCCTTGAGGCGATGGAATGCGTCATCGTGCATGACCTGTTCCTCAACGAAACCGCAAATTACGCGCATATCTTCCTGCCGGGATCGACCTTCCTTGAGAAGAACGGCACCTTCACCAATGCCGAACGCCGCATTCAGCCGGTGCGCAAGGTGATGACGCCGCTTAATGGGTATGAAGATTGGGAAGTCACGCAGTTGCTCGCCCAAGCCATGGGGCTCGATTGGAATTACAGCCACCCGTCCGAAATCATGGACGAAATTGCGCGGCTCACGCCGAGCTTTGCCGGCGTCAATTTTGAGCGGCTCGACAAAGAAGGCTCGCTGCAATGGCCGGTGAACGAAGCCGCGCCCGATGGCTCGCCGATCATGCATATTGATGGCTTTGTCCGCGGTAAGGGCAAGTTTGTCGTAACTGATTATGTACCCACAGATGAAAAGACGGGCCCGCGTTTCCCGCTCCTTCTCACCACGGGGCGGATCCTCAGCCAGTACAATGTGGGCGCCCAAACGCGGCGCACCGAAAACAGCGTCTGGCATCAGGAAGATTTGCTCGAAATCCATCCCGTCGATGCCGAAAATCGCGGAATCAAGTCGGGCGATTGGGTGCGTCTCGCGAGCCGCGCCGGGGAAACTACGCTGCGGGCAGACGTCACAGAGCGTGTTGCGCCAGGCGTTGTCTATACGACTTTCCACCACCCGATGACGCAGGCGAATGTTGTCACGACCGACTATTCAGACTGGGCGACCAATTGTCCGGAATATAAGGTGACTGCAGTTCAAATCTCCCCGTCCAACGGCCCGACCGAGTGGCAAGAAGATTATGCTGAGCTGCAACGCAGTTCCCGCAGGATCGAAACGACAGTTGAGGCTGCCGAATGACCAGCACGGTCGATAACCTTATTCGCATGGTTAACCAGATCGCGGCCAATTTGCAGCATGAGGATGATGTTCCGTCCGCCATTGCCGAGCATATTCGTCTGTTTTGGGACCCGCGCATGAAGGCGCTGATCTTCGCCCATGGCGATGCTGGCCTTTCGCCCGACGCAGCAGCAGCCATTGCGCTGCTCAAGACGGCGGCGTGACGACCAGCCGCGACGTTCCTGTCACACGGCTGACCCCGGACGGCGCGTCCCCTGCCCTGAGAACCCTGCCCACCGAGGCGCCCATCGCTATTGAGTATAATGGCATTGGCTATGCTGTAATGATGGCGACACCACACGAGTTGGAGGATTTTGTCACCGGCTTCTCTCTCTCCGAGAGAATCATCGCAAGCCGGGAGGAGATAGAGGGGGTCGACGCCCACGAAACGGACAAGGGCTGGATTGTGCGGGTTACCCTTTGCAAGCAACGCGTCGAGCCCATGCTGGAACGTGTCCGTGTTCGAGTGTCCGAGAGCAGTTGCGGACTGTGCGGGCTGGAAAATTTAGAACAAATCGCGCGTCCCCTGCCGCCTGTGCAGGCGCAGCTCCCCGTCTCGCGCGACGCATTGTTCAAAGCGCTGGCCGCGCTTCGCGCCTATCAACCCCTGAACGCCGAAACGGGCGGAGCCCATGTCGCGGCTTTTTGCACGACTGATGGCGCAGTTGTCGTTGCCCGCGAAGATGTGGGTCGTCATTGCGCGCTTGATAAACTGATCGGCGCGATCGCGCGCGCAGATATATCCGCGCATACCGGGTTTTTCCTTTTGTCATCGCGGTGCAGCTATGAACTGGTGGAAAAGACCGTCGTGGCGGGATGCCCCGTTCTTGTCACCATTTCGACAGCGACAACGCTGGCAGCGGATCGGGCAGCCGCCGCTGGGCTCCGCCTGATTGCATTGGCACGACCTGATGCAATGCTGGAGCTTGAACCCCGACATTAAACGCCAGCATCCCGCCACCTAGACCATTGCTCAGATTGTGAAGGTGACGGCGATACCGCAAACATTCTTCTGAATTTAGATTTTTTCAAGGAGAATGTCATGCGTGCCGCACAAGGTGCTCGCCGGCCTGTCGCGATCATCGGTGCTGGTGTCGCAGGATTATCCTGCGCGACGGCCTTGTCCAAAGCTGGCTTCTGCATTGAACTTTTCGATAAGGCGCGTGGCCCCGGCGGGCGAATGTCGACCCGACGGTTTGATACGCCGATGGGCCTAGCCACAGCAGATCACGGCGCTCAGTATTTCACAGCACGAGACCCTGACTTTTTGGAGGAGGTTATCGGCTGGGCGCTTGCCGGGGTTGCCTCTCCGTGGACAGACGTCGCGGAAGATTGCTGGGTTGGCGTGCCGGGGATGAACGCGATCATCCGTCACCTCGCTTCAGCACAGACGGTGCATTGGAACTGCCGGATCGAAACGATCTCATCGGTGGCAGACGGCTGGCAACTCGCCACGAGCGAAGGGGCATTAGGGCCTTATGACGCTGTTGTGCTGGCCATTCCTTCGGATCAGGCACTTCCTTTTCTTGCGGGGAATGATTTTGCCATGGCGCGCCGCGCGATGCTCGCCCGCTTTCAGCCTTGCTGGACAGCGTTGTTCGCATTCGACGCCCCCCTTGATACCCAGCATGCTTTTGTCAGAGACATGGGCGCGATCGGCTGGGCCTGCCGCGAAAGGGCAAAGCCTCAGCGGAATGGCCCTGAAACATGGGTTGTTCAGGCCAACGCCTCTTGGTCTTCCGACCATCTGGAAGCTGAGGCAGATACGATCCTGACGGCCCTTCGACACGAACTAAGCGCTGCCCTGAACACCGAAGTTCCAGCGCCAATCGCTCAATCCTCTCACCGCTGGCGCTACGCCATGTCGTCTGGCTTGGGGGATGGCGCCTTGTGGAATGCCGACTTGCGCCTTGGCACTTGCGGAGACTGGCTCCTTGGCCCCCGGATCGAAAGCGGCTGGCTCTCTGGAAGACTACTCGCCACACGCATCCTTCAGGGCGCGGTCGCGCGCGTCGCCTAGCGCCCCGCCGCCTGCGCGACAGCGCGAGCGTGTTGCTGCACGTCCGGGTCATTCGGCAAAGCACGTTGTGCGCGCCCAATCAGTCCTCGCACCTCCGGTGTGGGGCCGTTCTTGGCGAATAAAATCCAGCCCAAGGTGTCCATGATGATTGGATCATTGGGCGCTATCGCCAAAGCGCGCCGGGCGAGCTTTTCTGCGTCCGGGAGATCACCAAGCTTCTGGCGCACCAGCGCAGCATTGTTCAACAGAATATGATCTTGAGTTTGGGGAGCAGATTGCAATGCCTTTGTCAAAAGAGCGTCAGCTTTCCTGAGGTCTCCTTTCGACAGGGCGTTAGCTCCTTCCAAAGCAAATGGCGAAGTCTGGCTGCTCGACTCCTCCACCGCCACATTCGCAAATCGACTTGCCTCAGGCAGATTCAACTCCCGCGTCAGCAACGCGGCAAGTTCCCGGGTCGGCGCATTGGCGTCAGACGACAAGGCAATGGGGCGAAGGTAACTCCAAGCTTGGCTCTTCTGACCGACACGTGCTAGGGAGATTGCAAGCGCGTATCGCGCTAACGGATCCTCCCCGCCCTGCCCCAAGAAGTGACGCAAGAGGTCGATCGCTTGCTCATCATTCTCTTTATAAGCCGCGAGCACACCAGCAAGCCGAGCTGTCGGCAAGAACGCTTTGGGCTGACCTATGCCGGCAAGCAAATCACGTGCAGTATCATATTTACCTGCATCGAATGCCAACTGGGCACGATAATAGCGCGCGGTTGCGCTTACGGCACTTGTTGCTCTGGTTCCTGGACCAGAAGCTTTAACGAACAATGCCTCGGCAGCTTTGAGGTTACCTGCATTCCCTAAGATTTCAGCCTTGCTCAATAATGCCAATCCATCATTGGGCCACTTCCTCAAGATTGCGTCGAGATATTGCTCGGCCTTAGCTGGCTTGTTTTCGGCTAAAGCAAGCCGCGCTGCCAACATTTGAACATCTTTATCCTGAGCGCCGATTTGCAGCGCCCGTTCAGTCCACGTTCTTGCGGCCGCCACATCGCCAATGCTGAGGGCGTTATTTCCTCCATGAACCAGAAGTTCATTAGACGTGGGAAAGGCTTCCAGGCCTTCCATCATCAGCCTGCCTTCTTTTTCGGGATCGCCAAGTAGGGAAGCAGCAGTAGCCGCAAGGCTGTAGCCCAAGCCGCTTGATGGCTTAGTACCCAGCGTTGCCAGAGCCTCACGAGGGTTGCCCAAAAGCAGAAAGGTGTGCGCAAGTTCCACGCGCGCGCGCGCGCCAAATTGCGCATCTGGCAATAAGCGTTGCATCTGCGCCTTCGCGAAATCCAGATTGCCTGAATCGAGCGCAATCTGCCCACTTAGGAAGATAAGGGCGGGATCAGATGGATTTGCCTTCAGCGCGGTTGCCGCAAGCTCTCGAGCACGAACATAATCCTGCTGCTGATATGCTGCCCTGATAGTGTCCATTTGTGGAACATTATCGCTCGAGCAAGCCGCCAGACTGAACAAAATCGGAAAAATCAGCCCGTTAACCTTGTTCCCTCGTTGCCGCGTGGCGTGTGCTGAAGAATCCATTGTCACCTCAGAAGTCGCAAACGGACGACGGCGATCAGGACACGTTCCGGCCCACCGTCAGAAGCTGATAAGGATTAGGCAAAATGATTAAAAATTTAGTCAAGCTGCTGGCAATATGTTCATGTTTGATCGTGGCGTCACCCGCCTCTGCCACGCTGTACACCTACACAATGAACGACGGCACAATATTGAAAATCGACAACGTCAAAAATGTCGCAACCCTTAAAAGCAGGGACGAGTCGACAAATCTTGTTCTGAAAGACAGAGATTTTTCAAGTTTCACAGGTGTATTTCAAGCCAGTGAACAAAGAAACAAAAACGCTTTTACTTTGGACGATGTTACCGGAAAGACACCTGACGTAACTTTACCATGGACTTATGAAAATAATAAGAAATACGCTAAAATTATATTTGATTTTGATCCAGCAAATACGAAGCAAAAACACGTACGTCTAGTATTTTACACAAATTTGAGCGGTAGCTACACAAACCCGCAATGGTCAGTTTATAAGGATATCTCTTATGGTGTAAGGAGCGAAGCCGTCCCTGAGCCCGAAAACTTGGCCTTGCTGCTCATGGGCCTTGCAGGTCTCTTCTTCTCGTCCCGGAAGCGAAAATCTCAGCAGAACGAAGGCGGCGTGACAGGGCAGCTTCAACCCGCCTGACCTGAAAGAACAAAAGGCGACGCGCCTCTTTAGACTGACGGCAAATCCCGGACCTGCCATCGTAGGCCGGGATTTTTTATCGGGCGCGGATATTCAGATATGATAGGGCTTACGCGCCCAGCGCCTTAGACGACCGGCAAGACGGGGTTGGCGCTTTCAGCCGCGCTTTTCAGGAGTTCGTTGAGCGCTGAACCGCCCAAGGCTGGGCGCGGCTCCCCTTTAACTTCGGCCGCGCGCAGGCGGGCGAGCATGCGCCGGGCCTTCGCGCCAGCAAGGTCCGCCGGAATAGCGACTGGGTTCAGATCCTCGACATGCCGATCCCCGATCATCCGCTGCTGAGCTTCGATCATCGGCTTGTCCTGCACGGCAAAGGCATAATCGATCGACCCCTGCCAGAACGCCTCAATCTCGGGATCATCCAAACCGTGATTACGAACAACCGTCCAATAATAAAAGGTCCGCGTCGGGCTGATCGGCGTCAGGTGATGGCCGGTGAAGACCCAGCCCCCCTGCTCCCGGCGGTTACCCGGTTCGGTAATGCCAACATCTAGAAGCAAATGTCCCGGCGCATCCCAGCGCATGTACAGCCAATGATCGATGGGCTTGGCTGGATCCACGCCCATCACTCGCTCCTGAATCTGGCTCCAGACGGGGGCAGCTTCGCCATTGGGGCACCAACGATTGGCCCAAATGGTGGAACCGGATTCCATCGTTTCCAATTTGCTGATCGTGATGGCTTCACTTGAAAGCGCGCCATCATGCAGGAATTCTGCATGGGTTAAATCGAGAAGGTTATCGGCGATCAGCTCATAATTCGCTGCCACGTCCATCATGCCGCGGATGGTGGTAAAGCCGGGTGCTGAATAACAGTCAAAATCAGGCAGCAAAGCCGGATCGGCTGCCTCGGCCTCACCCATCCAAATCCAAATCGCGCCATTCCGCTCGATAAGCGGATAGGCCGCGACCTTCATCGCGGGGGAGATTACCCCGCCGCGGTGGGGATTGAGCACGCAATGGCCCGTCTCCCCAAAAACCATGCCGTGATAATTGCACTGGACCGAATCGCCGATACGCCGCCCCATATGCAGCGGTGCAAAGCGATGCGGGCAAAGATTGCCTATGGCGACAGGGTCACCATTTTCCTTGCGATAGAGCAGGATGGGCGTGTCGAGAATGGTCCGCTCGGCAAGTGCCTCGCCGATCTCGTTCGACCATGCCGCAACATACCAGGCATTTTTCAGATACATGGCGCGCGTCTCAATCAGACGTATAGCTTCGGATTGATCGCAATATTATTCTCACGGCAATACGTCTCATAATGGTTCATGAACCACCAAACGTCTGCCGTTTCAACGAACTTGCCCTCACCGTCGTAAAATTCGATCGGGCCCTGCATCCAACCAAACAGCTTCACGCCATCGGGGTGATCCGTCACCAACGTATGGCTCTCCCCGGGAACTTCTAGAATGAGGCCACCGGGTGTCGCCACCCAATCATATTCCAGATACCGAACCGAGCCTTCGAGACAAACCATGGTGATCGTGCCACGATGCAGGTGGGTGCCGATTGCTCCCGGCTTCTTAACCCAAAGGATATTCGAAAACAGGTTCTGCCGTACATCAAAAGCAAGGTGCTTAATGGCAGCATTCTCGCCAAACGGCACCCACGGGCTATCTACGTCGGTCTGAGCATCAATATACCGACCACCTGGGCTATACCGTTCAACAAGCGCTCGATGCGCAAAAGGCACATCCACGATTTCCGCTTTATCAGAAGGTGGCGCGGTCATGCTGGTCATCTGGTTCATGCTATTATCCTCTCGGTAACTTTGTCGCCCCGACGCCTAAAAAGATCGAGGATTTCTCCACCATCCTATCGCCTTCCTTGGCGGGCGCAATCTGACCTTCGCCTGAACCATTGCGTCTCGTGAAACATGCACCAAGCCAAATCGCGGCACGGCGCACGAGCGGTGCGGGCTCTGGACTAATAAAGAGAGAGAATTTGGTAGCGGAGGAGGGACTCGAACCCCCGACACGCGGATTATGATTCCGCTGCTCTAACCGGCTGAGCTACTCCGCCCCAAGCGTCCGAAAAACTCGGGAAGCGCGCCTATAGGAAGGCTTTTCCGGCGGGTCAACAGGCTGCACGCAAGTTTGCAACAACATAAGGTGCCCGACTTAAATCTCGACCTGACTTCCGAGTTCCACAACCCGATTGGTGGGCAACCGGAAAAACTCCATCGCACTTTCCGCGTTGCGGAGCATCCAAGCGAAAAGCTTTTCACGCCAGATGGCCATACCAGGCCGCGACGAGGGCAAAAGCGTTTGCCGGGCAAGGAAGAAGCTGGTTTCCATCATTTTGATCGGCGGTCCGCAGGTTGTAATCCCCGCCAGTGCCGCTGGCACATCCGGCTCTTCCATAAAGCCGAATTTCAGGATCAGGCGGTGGAAGCCTTGACCAAGATCTTCCACTTGGCAGCGCTTGTCCGGGTCCACAAACGGCACGCCCGGAATCTTCACGGTCAGTAAGATGACCCGTTCATGCAGAATCTTGTTGTGCTTGAGGTTATGAAGCAACGCGTGCGGCACTCCCTCGGGCGTTGACGTCATAAAAACAGCGGTGCGGGGAACGCGTGACGCCGATGTTGCAGCCGAACTAATAAAGACCTTCACAGGCATTGCCGCTTCGCGCATCCGCTCCATCATCAGCTTACGCCCCCTCGACCAAGTGGTCAGCAAGGTGAAGGCGATCAATCCAACAACAAGCGGGAACCAACCACCCGAGGGAACCTTGGTCAGGTTCGCCGCAAAATATGCCGTATCGACGATGAAGAACAACGCCAGCAGCGGCATGATAAACCAGCGGTTCCACTTCCAGATCGACAAAAGAAGGACGGCAAGCAGACATGTGTCGATGAACATCGCACCCGTCACAGCGATGCCATAAGCGGAAGCAAGATTGCTCGAACTGCCGAACTGCAGCACCAGCAGGATAACCATCACCATTAGCCCCCAGTTGATCACCGGGATGTAGATTTGCCCCGCTGCATTCTCGCTGGTGTGCTGAATACGAAGCCTTGGCATAAAGCCAAGCTGGATGGCTTGCTGGGTCAGCGAAAACGCCCCTGAGATGACTGCCTGGCTGGCGATAATTGTCGCTGCAATCGCCAGCAGAACGAGCGGAAGGCGAAATGCCTCCGGCGCCAGCAGAAAGAACGGATTGCGGATCGCCTCATTCGCTTCCGCCGGGCTCATACTCATGATCATGGCCCCTTGGCCAAGATAGTTGAGCATCAGCCCAGGCAGTACGATCCAGATCCAGGAAATACGGATCGGGCGACGCCCAAAATGGCCCATATCCGCATAAAGGGCCTCTGCGCCGGTAACCGCCAGCACGACCGAGCCGAGTGCCAAAAACCCTCTTAGCGGATCATCGACAAAAAAGGACACGGCGTTCGCGGGAGAAAGAGCCCAGAGAATTTCTGGCGCCTTCACGATATGAAGGATGCCCAATACCGCCAACGTCACAAAATAGGCGATCATCACCGGACCAAAAAGCGCGCCAACCCGCGCGGTTCCTCTTGCTTGAAAAGCAAAAAGACCAAAAAGGATTGTCACGGAAATGGGCAGAACCAGCGGCTCAAAAGCTGGACTGACCACAGACAGACCTTCGGCGGCGGACAAAACCGACATGGCAGGCGTGATCATAGAGTCGCCGTAAAAGAGCGCCGTTGCAAAAACGCCCAGAATGACGATCGGCAATGACCAACTTTTGCCCTGCGCTTCTCGGCTGATCAGCGCGAGCAAAGCGAGGCTGCCGCCCTCCCCCTTATTGTCCGCTCTCAGAATGACGGTGACATATTTCAACGTCACCACAATCATCATCGACCAGAAGATCAGACTTAAAACGCCATAAATATGGAGATGATCGGGCGGGATCGGATGATGCCCAGCAAATGTTTCTCTAAAAGCGTAAATCGGGCTTGTGCCGATATCGCCATAGACGATCCCAATCGCAGCGATGAGCAATTTATAAAGCGGGCCATGGTTCGAATGACCCACATCTTCCCCGTCCGTTGCAAGGGGCACAGATTTTGAAGTGTCGCTCATCGAATGAGATCGGCTTGGTGAGCTGGGCGCATCGGAACCACGCTTCCCTAACTTAACTCAAAGGCGCAAAAGCACCCCGGCCTGATTGACGAAGCGCGTGCGCTAGCACGCCCAGCAAACCCCGGCAAATTATTTGGAGGGAGCGTCAATTTGTGCCTCCCCTGCTTCTACCAACCCTTCTTTTTTTAAGTCAGCAAGAAGTTGCGCCCGCAACGGCATGTCTGCCGGCATTTGGCGCAACAACTCTGTAAAAAGTGGCCTTGCATCAGCTGGACGATCATTTTGGGCGAGCGCCATGGCGTAAAAATAAAGCGCGCCGGGATAGCCCGGCACAATCGTCAATGCCCTGCGATAGCAAAACTCGGCAGCCGGTGACAAAAGCCCCTGATCATGCGCGACCATGGCGTTGCCGAGCCCGGTCCAGAGACCGGGACTTTCCGGGTGCTTATCCAAGGCAAGTCGCAAGACGCGTGCGGCAAGGTCAGGCCGATTGATCTTGAAATAGGCATCCGCTTGCGCCAGCGTATCCGCTTCGCCGCCCACTTTTCCAATCAGATCGGCCTTTGCATTCGCTGGGATGCCGATATCAGCCGGGGGGGCTGACTTCGGCGCCACAGGGGCGCTTGGCAAGCTTGGGCTGCCTTGAAGGGCATAGCCGACGAGGCCCAGCGAAAGGGCAGCGCCGGTGACCGATAAAGCACCCGTTGAAAGCCGACCCAGCTTCCACAGCAACACGGCGGTTATCAAACTTAGCAGGACTACAAGAAGCAACGCCATTATCGCCTCCGTCGACGAATTCGGCCCGCAGCAAGCACGCCACCAAGAAATAGGAGGAGCAGCGGTAACATCCACAGAATCAGCGCGGAACCGCGCTTGGGAGGAGCATAGGTCACCCAATCTCCGTAACGTTCTACCAGCCAGCGTCTTATGTCTTCAGGTTTCTCGCCACGGGCTATGCGTTCGCGGATCATTGAGCGCATATCGCTGGCCATTTCAGCATCGGAGTCGGCAATCGATTGCCCCTGACACACAAGGCACCGCACCGTTTCCATCAATTGCTTCGCCGCCCGTTCCTGGGCGGGGTCATCCAACTGGACATATGCATAGGGTGCTGCATCCATCCGGCTATCCGCCAGCGCCGGCGCGGTTACCAAGAGTGCCGCGAGAAGAAACGCGATGCGGCTCATTCAGCAGCCTTTAACGCGGCTAAGATTGCCGGCATATCTTCTTTTCGGATATCGCCAATATGCTGCATCCTCACAATGCCTTTACCGTCGATCACAAAACTTTCTGGTACCCCTGAAGAGCCCAGACTCATTTGCACACGGCTTGAGACGTCAGACCCTATCCGAGCATAAGGATTACCGTGATCGGCCAAGAAACGGGCTACATCCTCGGGCTTATCTCGAATGGCAATGGCATGAATTTCAACCCCTTGCCGTTTAAGCTCGAGAAGAAGCGGCGCTTCTGCTGCACACGGAAGGCACCAGCTGGCGAAAATGTTCAGCAAAACTGGTTTTCCCTGACGCAAATCTTTATCCGACAGACCTTGAGTGCTGGGCATGGCGGGAGGCAGCTCAAAGGCGGGCAACGCCTTGCCCACCATTTTTGACGGAATGGTCGAAGACTCCGGCTCGGTCAGACCACGCAGCATGATCCCCGCAAACAGCGCGAAGAGCAAAAGCGGGGTCCACAAAAGGACTTTGCGGATCATGCTGCCGTCTCCTTCGTCAGGTTACGTTCCCGCCAGAGCCGTCCGATAAGCGACAAAGCGCCGCCAAGGGCAATCAGACCGCCGCCTAGCCAGATCAGGGTCACCCAAGGCTTCCACCAGAGGCGCACCTGCCAGCGGCCATCATCACTTACCT
>JACCDJ010273459.1_pt1 | contig 16476 bp, 28 predicted proteins | sample 7444481 | NCBI WGS metagenome assembly JACCDJ01 (sample SAMN15323435, study PRJNA562643) | freshwater metagenome | isolation source: river surface water | place: USA:Blue River Watershed | collected 2017-08-15 | reverse complement strand
ATGATAACAAACATAGATACAGACCCTAGTAGTAATACTAAGAGATTTCACATTACCCCTAACTTACCTGCATATATTAATAGCGGATCAATAAACAATTATACAAAGGTAGTATTCACTAAAAGAGTACCTGATGAAACCACTATGATATTGGAAGGTAGGAAGAACCCAGGAAGGACATCTTACGGATTTGTTATACCTGAGAATATAAACCCAAAGATATTAAAAAATGCAAATACCCTACAATCAACCATACAATCTCAGATACTAAACTATTAATGCATATATTTATAATTATAAAAGATAGAAACTAAATGGCTTATTTAAACAGTACATCGGTGGTTATAGATGCCATCTTGACCAAAAAAGGAAGAGAATTATTAGCTAGAAATGACGGATCTTTCAGGATATCTCAATTTAGCCTTGCTGACGATGAAATAGATTATAGTCTGTACAATCCATATCATCCATCAGGTTCAGCTTTCTATGGGGAGGCTATCCAAGCTATGCCAGTAATCCAAGCATATCCTGAGGATCAAGAGATTATGAAGTATAAACTCATAACACTCCCTAGAGGTACAGGTGCGATTCCTGTTATTAGCGGTGTAGACCCTATAACTAATTTGGTTTTAGGAAGGTCGCAAACAGTAAATCCACAAACAGCGAACTACATTGGTTCTGCATCTCCAACTGAAACCTCAGGCTACTTATTCACTATTGGTGACGTTAGAACAATGTCGAGCTTTAATGGTATCGGAATAAATACAGCAGAGGCTACGGCACTGAATTCCGCTAACACGACTATAGGAACTAACGTATCAAAAACAGTAATAGGAACATCTCTCAATCTGACGGCTACAACTGTAAGATCGCTGTTTGGAAATGGGGCTACTGAGATAAAAACCACTTTAACCGTAGTTGGTAGAGATTCGGGAGCTAGGATAACAGTTCCAGTAACAATTAAATTAGCTTAATAAATAAAAACAAGATAATATATGTCTTTTACAGCACTAGATCCAACAGATTTCGTAATAAGCTCAGACTCAGTAGTAGCTACCGCATGGAGTACGGGTAATCCTACTCTCTTAGGTAGTAGTATGATAACTTCTTCCAATGCAGCATCTCCATCACCTCAATTTTATCTTGACGTGTATGATACCGCTTTGACAGCTTCAACGGCACAAGTACAGTTCTCTATAGCTTACGGTAACTCAAACGGGTCAGGATCTCAATTATACAATCCACTAGTAAACGGTATGAGCCCTTCTAGGACTACATACGGTCAATACAGGAACTTAGTATATGCAGATGAAACACAACTATTCAATTTTAGTGAAACTAGCACTAGGGTTGCAGACTCTACAGACATTATCGCAATAAATGTAGATAGGAATAGGTATAAAGAAAGTCTATTCCCAGGAACCTTAAAACTAGTACTAGCATCGGGAAGTAGTATAGTAACTTTGACCGACAACAGTGCATACCTTACAGCTAATAACCTTACTGTACCCTATAAAGATTGTGGTAGGGTATTTGATTTAGTATCTGGCTCTAATGGAACTCCAACGAATTCAAGAATAGGATCTGCTGCGGCTGGATACACTCCGTCAGGTTCTTATGGATTCTTCTTACCGGATATTGGAACTATTGTATTGAATCCTAGAGCTTTAGCATTACCCTTTGCTTCAGGAGGTATAGGGCTTTATGTAGACACAACATCTAATCCAACTTTACCATCATCATCAAGAAGTAATACTTCCGTGTATAATGCTTTAGTAGAGGGTACTTGTTTCCAACTTAATTCTCAGGAGACTGTATCGGCAAATTATGTGTTCGTAAGAATAAAGAACGGTGAGTACAATTATACTAATAATCCATCTTTCCTTTCAGGTTCAACGGGTCAGTTAATTTACCCAAGTCTAGTTAACAGTCCTCAAACTTTCCCAACTACGGTAGGTCTTTACAACACTAACGGAGATTTGCTTGCTGTAGCGAAGATGAGTAAGCCAATGTTGAAAGACTTCACTCACGAGGCGTTGATTAGGGTAAAATTGGACTGGTAAGGGTGAAACATAAAACTAACTAATGAGTCTTGCTTATAATACTTTAAAAGGGTCTGATGTAACAGTCACCCCGATAAAACTTAAATACTCAAACATAATCCCAAGCGGTTCTTTAACTGACAATGGGATTATGTTTACTGTTGCGAATAATTCTAGTTTTGATTATTACAATCCTAGCTTTACGGACGAATTTTTGCTGTATAGATCAGTTCAAGGTCTCTACTACATGGACTTTATATCCGGGTCAACATCGGGTAGTGCTTTCGACTGGTCTCCACAATCTACAGCAGCTAGTGGAACTTTTGATAATGACTACAGATACTTCCCAACAGCTTCCAATTCTCAAGTAGTAGTTATCTCTATTCCAAGAGCTAAGTTTGGAGAGAATATAGCAAGAGCTTCGTTTAGTATATCATCTTCTACTTATAACATTATAGATGATGGAAATGGTAACCTAATAGATATTGCAGCTAGTAGTATACACGTAGGTAATTTATTATATAATCAAGGTATTGGGGTTATAACTAATTCTAACTACCTAAGCTCATTCACACCTACTCCTGCATGTGCTGTACCGACATTTAAACCTTTTAATGCATCTTCAGCTTCGGCAGTTGCTAATTGGGACTCTCCAGGAGATCCTACATTGTATTATGAGTATGTAGTTTCTACTACTAGTGCAGAACCTGTGGGCTCAGGAACAGATGTTTTAGCGGATTTAGGAACCCTAGCTATATCTGGATTATCCCCAAGTACGACTTATTATTTCTTCTTGAGGTCTAGATGTAGTGTCTCAAGCTATAGTAGTTGGGTATCTCAAACATTTACAACTACAATAGCAGCAGTACCGCTAAGAACAGGTCTTATTGGTGAATACTATTCAAGTGCAGGAGTAGTTACATCTTCGAATAATGTTACAAGATGGAATGATCAATCTGGGTATGTAAATGACTTATATGTAGTAGCTCCTACAAATAATTTATGGTTCCCTCAATATAGTGCATCTTACTTTAAAGGACAGCCTGGGGTATACTTCTCAGGATCAAATACAACAGGTTCTAGTATGAGAACTGCTGTAACTATGAGTGGTTTATCAGGTAGCACAGGATTGACTATATATTATGTAGCAAGACCTGTAGGTTCAGGAGGAGGACTTCTTATGGAGTATGCATCTGGATCTGGAACGGGCTCATTAGCCGAAGATTATCTAAATGTGACTGGTAGTTTTGGACTGTCCCTAAGTATAACAAATATGTCTATGGATGCAAATGGGAATGTTGGACGAGCACTAGCATCGATAGTACATAGTAGTACGAATAAAAACGTATTTACAAATACTGTTGATTTTACATTACCAACTAATGAAACAACAGTATACGTAAATAATAGTTCTGCGGGAATAACTAGATCTCCGATAACTAATCAAAATAACTCAGGCTCATTCGAAGGATATAAATTAACAGTTGGTGGCGGTGCTTCAGATTATAGATGGATTGTTGCAAATGCTTTAGTAGGCTCAATCCTCATCTATAACGTAACCCACAGCAACGCAGAAAGATTACAAGTTTATAACTACTTAACTTCATCATATTTAGTATAATATTATGCCAACTTATTCTCCATTTACAATGTCTTTTCAAGCTGAGACCACAATCTATCAGAATGAGGTGCGTTGTCATGTAAACGAGAATGACTTTAATTACACGTTAAATCCGTCAGCAATTAAGTCAGGTTCGGCAATAACACCAGGCACTTTAAACGATAACGTATCAGGTTCAGACTTCTTACCTTTTGCAACAACTATAGGGCTTTACAATGCTCAGAACGAGTTACTTGCTGTAGGGAAATTCGGAACTCCATACCCAATACCACCACATACTGACATAACATTCGTAGTAAAATATGACTCATAAGACATGGTAAAGCTGATACAGATACTAAAAGAGGCAAAGCAAGCGTTAGAAGATTTTGCTAGCACTAGGGGAAAGGGTGCAGAAAAGATAGCAGATACCGCAAAGGAAAAGGGTGGGTTAGCTATGCTGACTTATACGCACTTTAAAGTAAAGCTTCCATATTATAAAAAGGCATCAGAAGGAAAGTTAGATTTAGATCAGGCAAAGAAAGAATACGAAAAAACTTATAAAAGCATATCCCTAGACATGACACAGACCGAGTTTCAAAGAGAAGTGGGTCGTCTTGAAGTGCTAGGAGAGTTATTAATACAAAACAAGAAATGAACTGGTTATTAGAAGGAAAAGAAGTTACATCTAGAGAAAATCTCCCCGTAGAAGCAGTAGGATTTGTCTATAAAATCACGAACAATAAGACGGGTAAGATGTATATTGGTAAGAAGGTCTTGGAAAGTAAAACCAAGAAAGCCCTTACCAAAAAAGAACAATCTGAGTGGGATAAGCCGGGTCGTGTACCAAAGAAGAAGCTTGTAGTAAAAGAAAGCAATTGGGCAGACTATTGGGGCAGTTGTAAGCCTCTCCTGGAAGAAATAAAGTCAGAGGGTAAGCAAAACTATACGAGAGAAATAATAAAAATCTGTCAAAACAAACGACAGCTATCTTACTTCGAAGTCTACTACCAATTCGAATACAAAGTACTGCATATTGACTCATTCAACGAGAATATAGCAGGTAAGTACTTCCGCAGGGATGCCGTATAATCCTAAAATAAATACGAGAAAAAATTTTGCTGTTTCAAAATAATGCTGTATGTTTGCATTATGTTGTTGATGAGACATGAGGAAAAGACCTTAGTACTTGACTTCTTAAAGAGGTTAACACAAGCATCTGACCTAGTGGAACTTCAATACTTACAAGCAGAAGCAAAAGAATTAGAAGAAACATTAAAAATTGGAATAAATATGAAAGCACAATTAATGCAGAAGGATTATTTGTTGGAGGTTACGACAGATGGTGGTGAATCTTACGGAGTAGAAATTACAGAAGACGTACAGACACCGAGCGGATCATCAATGGCTATTTGGGATGAAACAGGAAGCCAAATGCGTAAAACAAACCCATTGTATGATAGTATTGTAAAGGCAGTAGAAGAAGCAATTTTAGCCAATGGAAAAAACTAGAATAATAATCGTAGGTAGAGGTGGTTCCGGAAAAAACTTCTTAATGGGAAGGATGGTAGAAAGAGGAATGGTTCCAGGCATACTATTCACCTCAAGACCTCCAAGAGAGGGTGAAGTTGATGGAGTAGACTATAATTTCAGATCCCCAGACTTATTTGAGTTTGCTCATGAAGAGTTTTATGATTTAGAAATGTACAATGGATGGTATTATGGTATTTTAAAGAAGCAGTTCAAAAAAAATGATGTATTTATAATGACCCCTAGTGGAGTTAGCAAAATAGATCCAAAGGATAGAGCTAATTGCTTTATAATATACCTTAACCCACCTAGAGAGATAATACAGGAACGTTTGGAGCAGAGGAACGGGATGAAAGACTCAGTAGAGAGAAGAATGCTTGCTGATGATGAAGATTTCCGTGACTTTACAGACTACGACCTATTGATAACAAATCCGTATTTTTAAAAAACAAAAACATATAGTATGTCATTTTTTCAAGTAAAAGTAGAATTCAGGTTGCAAGACACCGAAACAGGCAAAGTAAAGAAGCAATCAGTATTGTATCTAGTTGATTCTGAGTCAGTAACAGAAAGCGAAGCTAGAGTAGTACAACATCTGACTACTGAGGGTCTTAGGGATTTCGAAGTAAAGGCTTCTAATCCTAGCAAAATTGTTGAAGTAATTTTCCCACCGATTGAAAAATAAATTTGGTGGTTTCAAAAAAAAGAACTAATATTGCACAATAATTAAAAAACAAAGTTATGAAAAAGATAGTAATCTTCCAGGACAGCGAAGTGAACGGAAAGAAATCAAGAGTGGTGCTTAGGTCAATTACACCATCAATTGAATGGCAGGGATACTCTCGCTCAGGTTTAGTAATCGATGCTGAGGCTAAGAATCTCGCTAAGTACCTTGAGCCGACCTCTACCGGATATTTTGTGTCATAATCAAAATTGGGATATTTATAATAAAAGTCCAATGAGATTATTACAAATCCTCCTAGATACTTACAAAGAGGAGTATGAGCTTAATTTGAGGGAAGGGTTAATAAAGACTGTAGAAAAGGGAAAATCTCAGAATATCATAAGAAGAGCGTTTCCTGAGTGGGAGGTTGAGGATTATGCATCATTTGACATTGAAGAGGCTAGGAACGACTTTAGCGTTACATCTCCTAATAGTATAACAAAAGAGGAGGCAGATAAGTTTCTAGTTCTTTTGAATAACCTAGGATGGTTTGTTTCTTTTCTAAGGATTTATGATAAGGAAGGAAATAAGCTATACTACTCAAAGTTCGATAAAGAGGTATTAGATAAGTATCTCAGAAAAGATGTCATAGGAAGTATTACATTTGATTGTGAGCCTAAGTTTGACACTGAAGTAACGAAGATACCTAAAGTACTGTATCACGTAACACCTGCTAAGTCTTGGGATAAGATATCTAAGATTGGGCTAGTTCCACGTTCTCGATCAAAGACATCTTACCACCCAGAGAGAGTTTACTTGTCTTCAACTATAGAAGGTATAAAAAGACTAACTCCTCAGATGTACCAAGTTACGGGCATAAATAGTTGGGTAGTTATCAAGGTAGATACTTCTATGATACCAGGAGATTATTTTAAGCTGTACAAAGACAGTAACTTTAGACCTGAGGGTTACTATACGATGAATAATATACCTCCTGGAGCTTTGGAGAAGAAAGCTACAATGGACTTTAAGTTTTAGATAATGATACAGAAGCAACCGAGTAAAGTAATAGTTTTGGAATGTAGCGAAAAGAAGAGATACGAATTGCCTAGTACTCCTCTAGATTGTGTACTGCAAGATAGGGAAGAAGGTGATGAGTCTCAGATAGTTTACGTACAAAACCCAAAATATGTAAAGGGATCTAACGAAGAAGCCCCTTACATAGCACTCACTAAGACAGAATATGAAATAGTTGAGTGGTCAGAATAGTAACTAATTAATAAATATAAAAAACAAAAAAAGATGAAAAAAATGATGATTGCCTTACTTCTCGTAGGGTCTATGGTAAGCATGTCTTCTTGCGGTGGTGAGAATGTTCAAACAGAAAGCACAGAGGTTACTCAGGATAGCACTGTAGCTCCAACTCCGGCAGCAGACAGCACAACATCAGTAGATACTTGCAGTAAGTAAGCTATTGTTCAATAAAAAATACTGTTCACGATTCTTGAACAAAAGAGATTAGTGAACATACGGGGCGTGACTGGTTTTGACAGCAATCGAGCTCTTTGAGGTGATGCAAGCAAGCACAAGGATATAGTGCTTAAAGTAAAATAAGTTTGTGGTCTTATAAAGCTCATAAAAACGGAAAATAGCATCGTTCTTATTTTACCTAAACAATGTATTCGCAAAACAAACGCAAAGAAAGTAGAACTTTCTTCTTGGACCTTCGAAGATGCTATGGCATTTGTAGGAGCTGAAATGGCAGTAGCTGCCTAGTCCTTACGGGTCGGGGCACATATACCTGGGAACAGAAGTGCTATTCAGGATTTATGTATAGTCCAGAAAAAATACATCTACTATTTACCAATTTAAGTAGCAATATAAATTGGATATTTTGTCTAGTTAGAAAACGAGAATAAGCTTGTGAATGAGTCAATAAGATAAGTTGTTTGGAAAGGGGTTCGATCCCCCTACGCTCCAAGTCACAAAAGTTAACCTACTTCCACGTAGTTGTGACTGGGAATAGTAGAAATACTAGCTAAATGGTTAACAAAGTAGTTCTTTGATTTATTATAGATGTTATGATATCTAAATATTTCTTTGATGTAGATTCTTTAAAGTACTTTTGCTGAGAAGTATCTATGATGCAAAGAGATATACCAAGTTCCTGACATTTTTGGAATTTGTTAGAGTCATTAGATTGAATTTGATTTAGCTTCTCAGAGCCGTATATTGGTTCATAGTGGAAGATGCCGTTTAGTTCAAACGCTAGCTGTAGACTTGGTATGAATATATCAAGTTCAGATCCTATAGCTTCCTTTTTATTAAACAGTATATTAAGTTCGGGGTATAGTGAGGTGAGTTGTTCTTCTAAATAAACTTCAAGCTTGGAACGCCTATTTCCAGTAGTTTTATGTTTGTTGTTGTAGGTAGCGGCACAAGACCTAGAACAGAAATGGTTGGAGGATCTTTCTATATGTGATGGTCTTTTTAAAAACTGATTATCACAATTAATGCAAGAAACTAGCCTTTTTTCGGGTTTATTGAATAGAGATGAGCATGATATAGAACAAAATCGAACTGCTCCTCGATTATTTTTTAATTCGTAATTTATTTCTTTTTTAGGTTTTAGGAAAGAGGTAGAGCACCTTACGCACTCTAGAGGCAGTAAGTCAGTTGATTTGGCTAAAGTAAATTCTTCTGAAGTATATAAAGGTTTCATATATTTATAAATATAGCAAAATTGAGTTTCTATTACAAGAAGCTCCACTAAAACAAAAAAAAAGTTAAACTAATTAAAATGAAAAAGAAATACGACATGCATTAGGTAACAAAAACCTAATGAGATGAAAGTAAAAAAAGTAAGTGAAGAAACAATGGACTCTCGTACCTATAAATTAGCTATGAGGAGCATAGTATTAGGATGCCCAATATGCGGACCAAACAGAGGATGCAACGGTAGATCTAAGAAAAAGCAAAGAAGTTGGAAACTCTTCAGAAAAAAACAGTATAAGCTATGAAGGTATTATTTTTAGATCACGATGGAGTAATTTGTCTAGTCCTGGAATGGGGCGGTAGATTTGGTAGAGATAGAGAAGGTTTGGATAGCGTATTCGATGATTTCGCACCATACGCTATAGAGACACTGAATGAGATTATCGAAGCTACAGACTGTGAAATCGTAGTATCTTCTGATTGGAGACATCATGCAACGCTAGAGCAGATGCAGGAGTTGTACAAGGTAAGAGGCATAAAGAAGTCTCCAATCGGTATGACAGGCGTAGCTGATTACTCTACTGTGCAAAAACTAGAGAGGGCTAGGTGTATAGAGATTCGTCAATACTTAGAAAAACATCCGGAGATAACTAAATGGGTGGCAGTAGATGATATGGATCTCTCAAGCCTTGGAAACTTCGTAATGACTCCAAGTTCGGGATTAGGTATTCATCAGGAAGGTATCAAAGAGAAGATAATAGCGTATTTAACTTAAAAGTAATTGATATGAAAAAATTATTACCTATAATACTCACTATATTGTTTTTTGGTGTATTGCTATTTGTATCCATTTGGGTCAATAGCTAAGTAAGTTGTCTGGTGTAATGGTAGCACAACAGATTTTGGTTCTGTTTGTATTGGTTCGAATCCAGTGACGACTACATTTTTACTGCTTGATTAGTTGAATAGTTTCTACAGTATGAATTGACATAAATGCAGCTCTGATTGCAAAGAGGCTCTAGAACAGACTAGAGAATAGAAACAGCTATTACAGTAGCGTTATTCAGCGAAAGAGATATACATTGCTTGTGCGATGAACCGCTATATTCTCCTCTGTAAAGGAGACAGTAAAATAATGGCCCGTGAGACAGATTGGTTAAGTCGCCTCCCTTTCACGGAGGAATACTCGGTTCGAATCCGGGACGGGCTACAAAAAAAAATTTGGAATTGTCAAAATTGTTCGTATCTTTGCATCATGATACGATTTAAGTTATTTAATCACGAGCTGTGGATTACCTGCTCCAATTGTGGGCTAGAGTTCGACATCCGGTTATCAAATTATTGTTCTAACTGTAAAACTAAAAACTAAAAATATGAAAGAGATATTCGGAAGCATGGATTGGGTAAAGGGTCAAACAATCACTAAAGTAGCTCTTACTTGGACTCTAGGTATAGGATACACTAGCACTACAGTAGGTGATTTCCTGACTAAATACACCACACGTATGATTATTATAGGCTGTATATCAATCGCCTCTACTACACAATACACTTTAAAATGACAATAATAAATAATATAGAAATTATATCTAGGCTTCTTGATTTTAAATCTGACGATGATTTCTACCACCTTCAGATAATCAAGAGGAAAAAAGAACATCCTGAGCTTGGAAGTAATTCTTATGTGGTAAAGACGTACTACATATCAAGCTTGGAGTATCTCAATCAGAAATATCCGGAAATCATAGCACTGTGTAATTTTCACAACGCTAGGGCATACATAAATCCCAACGTAAGGTCATTTGAAAAACTTGCCTATCAGACTATTAAGAAAGTAGCTGATCAAATTATGAGTAGGGATTTTAAATCTGTGAGAAAGGCGTATGAATCAGTAGCAGGTGAATTTAGTGCAGGTAGGGATAAGAGGTGGATTATTGACATAGATTTTGCAGATCATGTCACAGAGGATTACGTAAAAACACTGAAAGCGTACATAGAGTCTGAGTTTCCTGAGAGTGGTGGAATATTGGCTGAGGTCCCGACTAAAAATGGATTTCACCTTATAACTAAACCTTTTAGACTTGATTCGTTTATGGCGAGATATTTAGACATCGATGTACACAAAAACAATCCAACAATTCTTTATATACCGTAAAATGACACTAATAAACAAAAAAGCATCGTTCGAATACCTGTTCCTCAAAAAATACAATGCAGGAATGGTGTTGACGGGTAAAGATGTGAAAGTTATAAAAGCAGGTTCAGAAGTATCTTTTAACGGAGCATTCTGCACTATAGAGAATAATGAGATCTTTGTACGTGGATTAAACGTGGGAGGAACTACTGTATTCAAATTACTCCTCTCTAAAAGGGAAATCTACAAGCTAAAGGAAGACCTCGTAAAAGGAACGACCATAGTACCGTACAGATTATACCAAAACGAGAAAGGATTATTTAAACTTGAGATTCACCTGGCTAAAGGCAAAAAACTCTACGACAAAAGAGAAAGCATAAAGACTCGTGACCTCAGCCGAGAACTAAAAATAAAGTTATGAAAAGATTAGTATTACTCAGTTTACTAGTAGGTTTATCATATTCCTACATAAACTGGACAACGGAAGAAGAAGAGCTCCGATGCCTACAATGTTCAAAAGACACTGTAACTCAGGCACTAAAACAGCTAGACATAAAATACTCAGACGTAGTGCTAGCCCAGGTAATGTTGGAATCCGGAAACTTAAGCAGTAAACTTACCCGCCTCAACAATAACCTCTTAGGAATGCGCCACCCAAAGAAAAGGGAAACAACATCTCTAGGAAGTAACAAAGGCTACGCATACTACACTGATTGGTATTCCTGCTTAGAAGATTACTACCTGTACCAAAAGGCAATCCTAAGCAAAAAGAATCTAACTAAGCATCAGTATATCAATTACTTAGCAAAAACCTACGCTAAAGACCCGCAGTATAAAGCAAAGTTAATAACAACAATAAAGAGGTTACATGATAAATCTATATAAAGGAACACTAAGATTTGACAACAAGTTATTCGAGTACCTGGACAGAGCATGGATATCTCACTACGAAAAAGACGGAGTAGTAGACGTAGAAGGACTAGAAAAGCAGAAGAAAAAGCTAGGAGCCGACCATATAATAAAAAACCAAGACTCTTTAATATTTATAAGGGAAATACAAGAACTAGAATTCGAAGAACTAAAGACAGAACAAAATGACAGTAGTAATAACAATATTAGCAATCCTACAGGTATTCAATATATTAGTAATGGTGGGGATGTCCAAGAAGATATCATACCTGGAGGGGGAGCAGACGGAGTTCAAACAGATATTCGAACTGATAATCCCAAGCTTGAAGTATCTGATTAAAAAGGACTCAAAAACAGCAGGAACCGTATTCAATGTAGTAGGTGAAGCATAAAACCAGATATTTATAATAAAAACTATTAAAGATGTCAGGAAATTTTAACATGAAGGAATGGATGCACCAAAACGGTCAGGGTCCATACAAGCTACACGAAAACTACATAGACCTAAAACCACTAGGCTCTCTAAAGGAAGTTAAAGACGAAGAAGAGGAAGATACCTCTACAGAAGAAGAACCTAAAACATCCGGCAGACCTCCACATGCAACAACAATAAAGCCTTGGTGGGAAAAAGCAATAGACGATGAAGAGGCTAAGAACTACGATGATGAAGAAAGCGGAGCACCATTAGAAGAAAACATGGGCATAAACTTTAAGGTAACCGGATACATAGGTAAAAAGCCAGTATTCACAGCAATGGAAGATGGAGTAGACCTTGAAGTATCTCCTAACTCCGAAGGTACATACAGCGTTTGGGTAGGTGATAGGGAAATGGATCAGAAGTTTGAGAATGCTACAAAAGCAATGGACTATCTGAACACTGTAGAAGATATTAAGTCTCTGATCAAAGGCGGTCTCAAAGAAGAAGAAACTATCAACGAAGAAGAAGGTACATTCGAATATCAGGAAAATTGTACAGGCAACTTCCTCACCTTTAAAAGCACATATAAAGGAAATGAGATAGATAGTGTAAGTGACGTAGAATTCACACTAAAATTCGGACTGTACATAGAAGCCAGATCATACGGAATCAAATCTATGGATATCGTTAATCTACAGGGACCATCAGAACTAGACGTAGAAGTAGATTATTACCCACAAGGAAGCGAGGACTACGTAACAGAGACAGTAACTCTCCCTATTGATTGGAGTACGGTTAATATGGAAAAAGATACTGCAATGTCTTATATAGGATTAGCTGAGAACGTAGACTTCGAACTAGCTAATGACGCTCAAGGAAATCTAATGATAAAAGCAGCAACGGTATATTACAACGCACTATAGAAAATAGTAGTAATGTTCATATTTTCAACGGGGGATTGTGTCTACTCTCCCCTTTTTTTATGTATATACGTCTCGGTTGGCTTTCAAAATTTTCCTCAGGCTCAAATCAGAATAAGTCAATAAGAGAGCAAAAACTACAATAGGAAATCTCAGATCAAAAAGGGGGTGGACAGGTGGACAAGGAGATTTTGCATTTTAACACTATATTCAAACAGTAGCAGTCAATATTTGCACCCCCTCTTTTCTACTGCTACTGCTTCAAAAAATCTTTATAAACCTACTTTTTGCCTGTCCACCCTGTCCACCTAATACGTCAAAGAGATAGGGGAGTCATCGAAGGTTGTATATATTAATTCGGCTGAGTTTGAAATTTTCCCAGTGTGTCAGAGCAACCTAGCCCGGGGTCACCCCGGTAATACCTTATAGTTACATTAAATATGATCTTTTAGTAATGTACTAGCACCCTACTAATGACCCACTAGTGCCCTACTAACATTTTGTTAACGGGTTGTTAATGCCAGGGTGGGGGGATCCATCAGAACGTTAACATCTCATTAACAAGATTGTTCTTTGCAGTATCAAAATAACTACGTATCTTTACATTCTAAATTACTTAATTATATGACACAGATACAAAGAGCAGAAAATAGGTTAGCCAAAGCTAGAAAGTTATTAACTATTAGTAGCGACCATCTATATTTCTTATATGGAAAAAAAGAACGTAATTGCGCATGGATAGGGGAACATATAAGGAGACATAATAACATAAGCTTGGCATTCTCTGAAGCTGAAAGTAAAGTGAGGATACTTAAGTCATCTCTTCTTTGTAGTTTTCATGGTATACCATTTATAGAAGAGTAAACGTTAACAAGTCATTAACAAAAAATACTTTGCAGTTTAAAATAAAAGTACTACCTTTACATTCTAAATAATTAACGACATGGCTACTAAATACACATCGCAGTTTATGCAGTGGGTAACGTCCTCTGATGATGTTATCAAAACAAGAGAAGGATACGTATGTCAACTAACACAATACAAAGTTACCTACAAGTCCCTCGGTGAATTGTACACATTATACAAAAAAGAATTTGGACATTAACAAGTCATTAACAAAAAATACTTTGCAGTTTAAAATAAAAGTACTACCTTTACATTCTAAACACACAGGATATGAAATTCAAATCAATTGGTACGGCAAAAAAAATTACAGGCTTGGCTTACTTAGGTAGCTGTAATTCTTCCGCAAAGATAGTTAAGAACCAAAAGTATAATGTATCTACCTACATTATATACCTAGCACCCGCTAAGCTATCAGGCTATAATGTTTGTCCTATGGCTACAGGTGGGGATGGTATTACATTGGGTTGCATAGATGGTTGCCTTAACTTTTCAGGACATGAGAAGATAAGTAATATGACTGACACAGGCTACAGCAAAATAACCAACACACGAATTAAGAAAACTAAGATGTTCTTTGAGCACAGGACTTTCTTTGTGGATTGGACGATTGCCGAAATTAAGAAATACAAAGCAGCAGCAGAGCGCAAAGGTGAGCAATTTTCGGTACGTATTAACGGAACATCTGATTTGAGTATCGAGACTATGCGGAACGAAGAGGGAAAAAACTTATTAGAATTGTTCCCCGATGTACAGTTCTATGACTATACAAAAGTCTTCAACCGTTTGCCACTAACTAAGAAGTATCCTAACTATCACCTCACATTCTCTTACAGTGGCGCAAATATGGTTCAATGCCTTGCCGCTCTTGCCGATGGTTACAATGTGGCTATGGTCTTTAACAAGGCACTCCCTGATACTTACATGGGCTATAAGGTGGTGAATGCAGACGATTCAGACCTGCGATACCTTGACGAAAAGAATGTAATATGTGGTTTAGTCTTTAAAAAAGTAAGGAACAAAACTGCAAACGTTAACAATACCTTTGTAGTTAACATATAAGAAACACCAACTATAAACCCTATCATCACTAACAATTCCTAACAACAAAACAAACAACAAGCAACATGGCTACTAAGTACAAAACAAACAGGCAGGTTCTTTCTAAGATGGTTAAAGACCTGGACGAGATACAACTGGCTATCTTCAGGAGTCTTATAATAGATGCGAGCAAGGGGATGTTAGATAAGAGGGAGCAGGTGCGCAAAAGTATGGAGAATAGTATAATACATCCCGACCTTTACTTAGGGGCAATGGAGGAGATTCACAAACAGGTATCCTTCGATGCTTAACAAGTCATTAACAAAATAAAGTTTGCAGTCTAAAGAATAATAACTACCTTTACATTCTAAACGATAAACGATATGGCTACTAACATTAGAACTAAGGACATCAACGGGGATTGGATAAAAGTATACAGCGATGTAGAAGTCCCCGAACCGAACGATACCGACACCCACCTGAATAGCTTTAAAGGGTGCGTTACAGAGATACTTGGAAACGGTAACTGCATAGTAGAGGATTCTGAGGGGGATTCCTTTGAGATAGAAGGTGTGCGCCTTACCCTAATACAGGAGGAATATGAAGAGGAGGTCTACGACAGGGGGATTGATTGGGATGAGTTATGGGGGATAAAATAGTCCCCCCTTTAACAACTCATTAACAATATTAACTTTGTAGTATCAAAATAAATAACTACCTTTACATTCTAAACACACACAGGACATGAGCAAATTGTACATTAAGTTTACGGTCAACACAGCAATACAGGAGTCTTTCTGCAATACGTCAGACCACTTCTACAACACCTATAACGGCAAGGCACTCAAGACCTTACAGGAGGGGATAGAGAACGTCACCTTTGCTATGAGAAATTTAGCGTCTTTAATAGACATCATGAGCAGAGTGGATGTCACAGAACAACAACACAGGGAGGATGCCAAACATGACTGCGATGCTATTATGCAGGAGGTCATTGGTCACATCTCAAACGTATACCACATCGAACCTAAGTATCTGAAGGTAACAAAGTACACCAAGAGTAAGCAGTCCGTTAGCTTCTTAATGGGTACTATCACTATTCAGATTGAAAAATAGTAGCTATCTATAAACCCTATCATTAACATCTCATTAACAATTTTGTTCTTTGCAGTCTCAAAATAAAGTACTATCTTTACATCATCAAACAACAACAAACAATATGTACATAGTAATCGAAACACTTGGAGGAGCAGAGTATGCCACTATCGTTACGACTGAAGATGGCGACAACAAAGTATTCAACACAAGAGAAGAGGCACAGGAGGAAGCAGATGAGTGTCAGAATGGTATAGTAGTTCGCATAATTTAATCACACTAAACAACAAACGTTATGACAACAAAGCAGTTTATTATCCTCGTAGCACAGTCCACTATAGCCGCAATGGTTCTCTGGATTCTCATGTTCCTGGTCGTAGTCCTCGGATGATAGAAAAAAATATCTGAGAAATAGTTTGTAAATTCAAAATAAAGTAGTACCTTTACAATACAATAAAAAACAATAGAAGCTATGCAAAAGTTTTCAGCACATTCAACAAGTCGT
>JACCDJ010934366.1_pt1 | contig 16477 bp, 4 predicted proteins | sample 7444481 | NCBI WGS metagenome assembly JACCDJ01 (sample SAMN15323435, study PRJNA562643) | freshwater metagenome | isolation source: river surface water | place: USA:Blue River Watershed | collected 2017-08-15 | reverse complement strand
TTAGAAAAGTCCTGTGCTTGAACTAACTCAATAAAATGCAAAAAGCAAAAAAGGAGGAACAGTCTTACTATGCATTTATTCATAATAATCAAATTATTAAGATTATCATGAAATACCCAATTTAAAGCCTAAAAAATGATGAAACTGGGTAATAATTAAGAAAGTAAAATATTAAATTACAATAAAATTTAATATAAACCGGTATTTATGATCTAACTACCTACTATCTTACTTGTACTTCTGTATATGTAATTGTTGTAAATATGTCTTCTTGCAAAACGATCAGGTGTATCGGCATTGACTAATTTAACATAGATCGCTTTAGGAACACCGTAGTATTCATATTCAGTTCCATCGGAGAATTCTACCCTTAAAACCTCAGACTTGAATTCAAAATCATTGATACTAGCTTCCGTTGTCGTCAATAAATAGGCATCCTTCGTTGCTTCATGTGTTTCTGCATGTACACTAACTAAAAAATGATAGGAAGCAATTAATTTAGCAGACTTTACCTCAGCATCTTTTTTAGCCTCGTCACTATCCTGAAACTTATCAGGGTGCCATTCCATCATAATCTTGCGATAAACTTTCTTTAAATCTGCAAGAGTTGCTTTTTCATCTACCCCTAAAATTGCCCTATGTCTTTCAATTCGCTTCATAAATCTGATATAATAAGGCGCGAAGCTACAACATATAAACGCTTGAACAAAAAAAAGCCCCCATTAACTGGAGGCTTTTTTTATATAAAATATTGCTCTATTCCTTTCCTATCCTTATGAAGTAAACTACCTCATTGTGTAACATATCGGTAGATAGCATAATTTGTTGTCTTCTACCATTTTTCTCTGTTACAAACATCACTGCTGTATTTGGTGGCTCAGCTCCTAAATTCTCGGCAACCATGATCATTTCATTGAACTTCTTGTTCTTATCTACTTTCAACTTGAACTTGATTGGTTTATTCACTTTTAACTCTTGTTTGTCTACAATAATACGATTATTAAAAATAATTGAAACAGAGTCTTTATCATGTATCGCATTGTCATAAATTTCAATAGTTACAGAGTCTGAACTTACAAATACATCAATTGGTTTCTTATTGATACGTTTTGTTAAATATTCAACAATACGTTCTTGCTCTCTTTTTAATGTTGCTAATGAATCTAGGGCTTTAAGAATTTCAGCTTTACTAATTTCATCATCAACATAAGAGGAAGGTGCTGCAACTTGAACTATTGGTTTTGAATCTACAACAATTGACTTAGGAGTAGACTGAATATTTGACTTTGGATTAGGCTTAACAACAGTCTTCGTATTCAAATTTGTTAGAGATGAGGTTGTATTTTTTACTTTAATTGAATCTTTTTTCATTACTTCATTCACTTTGACAATACTTGAATCCTTGACTTTCATTTCAACCTTTACTTGTTTGTCAACAATATTAAGAACTGGCTTAGTTAATGACTTAACAACTTTTAATTTAGCTGTAGTAGCAACAGAAGCAGTTTTTAATAAGATACTAGAATCCTTTTTTGAGTCTTGTTTAACTTTAACAATTGAATTATCATTTAAAACCAATTTAACAGGTATAATATTCCTTTTACTATCATATACCGAATAATAGGATTTCCCTCTTTCTTTCTCTAATTTTGCCCAATTGGTATTGCCAATTGAACTTAAAACAATCTCCGCACGACGATTATTTTGTTGAGCCTTTTTACTTAAACTAACTGAACAAGGGGTAATGGTATAGTTTTTAGAATAGCCATTAGATACAAAACGACTGCTTGGCAATCCTTTATTCTTAAGATAGCTTACAACATATTTTGCTCTTTTTACAGATAAAGTATAGTTATATTTATATGAACCTACACAATCTGTAAATGCACCCACAATTAAATAAGTGGATGGCATTTTCTGTAACTTATTATACAAACTATCCAAAACTAATTTTTCTTTAGAAGTTAAGTATGATTTATCAAAAGCATAATAAACAATGAATTTTGATTCTAAACTAACAGCAGCTATACTGTCTTGTCTTTTTTGCTCAATAGCTGCCCAAACTTTCTCAACAGAATCTTTGATTTGTTTTGGACTTCTACCCTTTAAATTTGCAGCATAAGCAATTGAAGGAACCACTTTGTCAGTTGTCATTATCGCAAATGATTCTTCAAAACCATCAGCATTTTTAACTTTTAAAGTATAATTTCGATTAGGTTTAGCATTAAAAACATAACCAGCATTGGCGTCAGTATAAATTGTATCTATTGACATTTGGGTGTCATTGTCAACTACAATCATTGTTTGATTTGGTGATAAACTAAGATCCGAAGCATAGGTTAATTTACCAGTTACTGGGATGTAAATAGGCTTGTATTGAATAGAAGCAATATCGAATGATCCTGACTTATTTGATGCAGAATAGAATTCATTGTTAAATTGAACGACACTTGATTCGTCCGCCTCAGAATTCAAAGGATAACCTAAATTAGCAATACCACAATCAATTGATCCAGGTTGTAAAGATGCTCTATATAAATCAAAACCGCCTAAACCCCCAGGCCTATTTGAACTAAAAAATAAATCAAATCCAGTTATAGTTGGCCTCATTTCATCACTTGTAGTATTTACACAATTAATAGAAACAGGACTTGAAGCCCATATACCATTCACTTTTGTAAGCGAATAAATGTCAAAACCTCCCATCCCTCCTGCTCTGTTACTAGAAAAATACAATCTCATGCCATTATTAGATAAATAAGGATGCATATAATCGGCAGCAGAATCTTTGATTTGAATTTTACGAGCATTTTTTAGCTTCCCATTTTGAAGATCCGCCTCCCATAATTCCCACCTATATGCTCCATTTATTTTCCGCTTGGAAAGCTGAGGATAAACAATATAACTTGCAGTATCATCAATCGTAAAACTTTCTTCAGGCACAAATTCAGCAAATTTATTTTCAATTGTATTATTTGCTGCTCTTACTTTTTTCTTGTTAAAACGATACAAGATGTTATTATCATTACTTGTAGGAGCAGTGAATTCATCATTCAAAACAAATGACTTAACTATACTATCCTTCTTGTTTATCAAAGATCTTGGTATCCAATATACTTTATTGTACCCAGGCTTGTTAACATCTGTTTTTTTATTAGAGACAAATAATAAACCACCTTTAAAAGGGATTGGATTAAACTCTTTTTCCTTAGTATTAAACCCCGTATTAGATTGATTAAAATCTAATGAGTCTCTGACTAAAAGCTGCTTTTGATTACCTACTGCAATTTGAGCTTGTGTTGTAGCAACACCAAGAGTGATTAAGAAACAAATAGATAAACTTATTTTATATAATAGATACTTCATAATTAATTAGACTTATAAGATTTTGAGTTAGGAAATAAACGTCCTAATTCATAACGCAAAAACAACTCGTGTGAATTTGGTCTTTTAAATGGCATATCATATGCATATCCAAATCTAAGTTGCGCTGTCACTTGTGTTTCTACCATAGCTAAAACCGACTCATTTGTTCTATAAGACAAACCAGCGCCAATGATATTTCGTAACCAAACATTGGCGTTTAAATCATACTCAATGGGTGCTCCACTAGTTGCTTTCATTAGGACAGAAGGTTTTATTTGAACATCTTCGTTCACATCTATGGAATACCCCGCAGTTAAGAAATAATGTACTTCGTTCACTTGGAATAACGCATTATCAGAATTGTACTCTTTGATTTTTGAAAAAACTAAAACATCTGGTGCAGAAAATCCAGCATAAAATTTATCATCATTGTAGTAAATACCCGCTCCTGCTAATGGGACGATCTTATTGAAATTATTAGCAAATGTCACGTCGGTCAAATACTGACTACTAGCACCAAGGTAGGCACTATTTAAGTTCTTTGTATCGTTGTATAAGCCCCCTTTTAAACCCATACTTAAAACACCTTTTTCAGACACAGGAATTTTAATATTATAATACAAGTTCAATCCGGTTCTTTTAATATAGTTCACATATTTATCATCAAATAATTGAACACCTAAACCCATTTTCTTGTCATTGGTTGGCAAGTCATAAGAAAATGATTTAGTAGAAGGTGATCCAGGAAGACCTACCCATTGTTCTCTCCAAATTGCAGATAAACTTGGTACACCTCTGCTTCCTGCATAAGCTGGGTTAATATTTACCATATTGTACATGTACTGCGAATACATAGGCAATGATTGTCCAATGGAGTCAAATGAAAACATTATTCCAACTGCAACCCCGATTATTATGCTGTATTTTCTCATTTTATCTTTGTATTAATACGAATCCTTTAAATATTTGACTTTTTCCATTTATTGACTTCGTTTTTAATGTATAATAGTATCCACCATCCATTAAATCTTGTCCAATAAAATTATTAGTACCTCTGCCATCCCATTCGTTATTATAATTTGCATTATAATACACAACATTGCCCCATCGATTGTAGATCTCTAATTCCAAAGTTGTTCCAAATGGCTTTAGAATCACAAATCTATCATTCACACCATCACGGTTAGGTGAAAAAGCTTCAGGTATGTCAATTGCTAAATCTGGAATAATAGACGGAGTTGGCATCTTAACAGTTTCATTTGCATACCCTGTAGTGGATGAATTGATATTTAAATTTCCAAAAGGGGTAGTCGCAGTCACTACAGCCACATTATTAACTGTTCCATTAAATCCTTTAGGCTGTAAATTCACAGTCATTCTTATTGTATCAATTGCAAACGCAGCTAGTGTACTTGTAGGTTTGATTAGTTGAATATCAGTTTTGCCATTAAATCCACTATTGAATAACAAACCTCCAGTAGAAGAAACTGAAACAACATCAAATGAAGTTGGTACTGGGAATGTATTCAATAGATTATCTGCTACTAATACATTCGTCATAGGATCTTCTGTCTTATTCGAAACTATAAATGTGTATGAAATATTGAATGTTGAATTAGCTAGTAACATTGGCTCATCTGCTAATTTTTGCAAATGAAGCATTGTTTTTGGATCTAACATTGTTACTGTAAAACCTACTGTATCACTTTCAATTCCATTCACAGTCTGACTTGTTGTATATCTAGTTACACCAGGAATAGACCCTAATGTTGGTATAGCTGTTTGTAAACTTGCATTTTTGAAATAGTTTAAGACGCTTCCACTCATACCCGTAACTTGAATAGATACATTTACAGGATTAGAACTATTGCCGATGATATATTTTTTATTAATTACCAAAGGAACTGGAGGCTTAATTATCACTGTGTCATACACCAAGACTTCGCTATATAATAAAGTTGTCGTGTCGTAGGATCTTAAAGCATAAATATATTTACCAATCTCTGTTGGAGTTACTGGAGGTGTAATGGAACAAGCTAAAGTTTTTTGATCACACCAAACTGGAATTGATCCTGTAGGTGTAGATTTTACCAATCCACTAATATTTGCTGGCTTTACTGAACCATATACATAAGTTTTATTTTCAACTGTTGGTGGTGCAGGGGGCACATAATTGATCGTTACATTCGTAAATACACGCTCAATTGGATCATTGTCATTATTAGGATCTGGATTCATACCAGACATAGAAGTATCATTAACAAAAATCCCACTATTAGTTGATCTACCAAATACAACAAAATAATTTGGCCATGTATAAGCTGTACGATTTGTTGTTACTTTAAGATCATATTCATACGTTGCACTATCTCCTACTTCTAAATCACCCCCATATTTAAATAAGTTCACATCATTGTAACCATTATAAGTATTGGCATTGTAAACAATACTACCACGAGTTACAGTAGGACTTCCAATCAAACTAGCTTGGTCAGGTGCAGGGAATAGTTCATTAAAATTGTATTGAATTCTTAAACTATCTAAATTTACATTTCCGTAGTTTTTTATTTTAGCTATAAAATGATATTGATAACCTCCAGTTACTGGTGTAGCACTACTAACCGATAAACTTGCACCAATTTTAACGTTTGGTATAAGAGGTACATAAGTTGGCAATGGCAATCCATTGTTCGTTAAATCCGGATGTTGATTGATATTGGTTCCATCATCTGACTTAGAGCTTGTAGCTTTTGCAGTTGAAGAACCATCATTTTTAACCAATACACCGTTCCCTGCAGCATCAAATTGAAGTTTCAATGTTACATTTTGTGTGGTTGCGCCAATTGATATAAAGTAGGCAATTTCACCTTCTTCATTCTTATTTAAATTAACCCCATTGTTAAATAAATAATTTTGGTCTAAGATCGCAAGAGATTTTTTCACCCCATTATTTGATGTGGTCACAATCGACTCAGTACTAGATGCAGCTATTGCATTTCCAGCGCCTGTATATGTAGGATTCAAAGCAAAATTTCCAATAAGTACCCTGATACTATCCAAGACATAATTTATCCCAGCAGGAAATACTTTACTAAGATTTGCATTCACTTGTACATTTCTTAAGTCAATATCACCAGCATTTTTAACTTTTAAAAGCAATCTTGTCTTGAAACTATTATCTGCTTGTTTTACTGCAGGATCAGCTTTTAATGTTAAAACTATTTTAGGTGTTAAAACATTAACCCTTGTAGTATCTTTCGTAAAACCAGAAGATCTAGAAGCATTATTTGCATCTATCAATTTAAATATGGTAAACACTTTAGTTGTATCTAACCTTTTATGTGTAAATATGACTTCATTATTGACAGGAGTCAAATTCATTATCGTATCCTTTATAGAAGTCTGATCATTACTTAATATTAAGGTAAATGGGGCTACACCACTACTAGTAGTTAATTTTAATTTAACGGTGTCTGATAGTAACAACCCATAATCAACAGCATTTAAAGCACCTTGTGGTTGTGGAACTATGCCAGAATTTACAGTAATGACCACTGTGGCTGTTATTGACCCTGAAGCATTGGTACCAGTTACAACATATGAAGTTTGTGCAGATGCTGCAGATGGCGTTCCGCTGATTAATCCTGTTGTAGTATTGATTGTCAATCCTCCTGGCAAACTTGGACTAATGCTGTAGGAAGTGATTACTCCACCAGTTGAAGATGGATTTAAATTCGCTATCGTACTGCCAACAGTATACACATTTGGTGTGTTATAAGATAAACCTGCTGGTGCTGCAACCGCTGTAACAACAGCAATTGTGGTTCTTGGTCCTTCACAACCTGTAGTAACATTCGTTTGACTTACATAATAATTTTGAGTACCCACTGTATTTGTGGATGGGACAAACGCTGTACTTGTTGCTGTACCTCCTGTACTTACTATATACCAATTAAGTGAATGTCCTGATGCAGGAGTAGCTGTCAGTGCAGTTGCAGTTGCTCCAACAGTATAATTAACTGGTGTAATCACTGTAGGTAATGATGGTAATGCATTCACATTAACAGATAAAACAGCACGAGGAGACTCATATCCAGCATTGTTGAATTGACTTACATAATATGTAACAGTAGTCGCTGAACTAGTATTTAAAGTTGGAGCTGTAGTTGTTGCTGTACCTCCAGTTGCAGTTGTGTACCATCGTAACGAATATCCAGTAGCTGCTGTAGCAGTCAAAGTCACAGATGATGAATTATTTACGTATGACCATGCAGTTGTTGTTGCAAATCTATTAGTCGGAGCTGTGTAATTTGATACTGTATGAACTTGAGTCCAATTTATGTTATCATTTGACATATAAACGATCCAAGATTTAGGATCTCTTTCTTCAGAATCATTAGCTGTAATCCAAGAATACCCATCAATTCTTGCACCAGAACCTGGGAATGTAAATAATAAAGTTGATGTATTGGAACCAGATTTTATATTAAAATCGAGCCATTTTGTAGAAGTAGATCCATCATAAATCATAGAAGGTGTTTCTCCACCAGGATTACTTCCACCAGGATTGGTTACAGAAACACCAGTTCTTGAAATTTCTGTATTACCGTTGAACCATTTCCATTCTGCTACTTGAATACTGTTTGCAGAACTAAAATTCTTTACAGTTGAGAAAACAACTTTTGCATATTTATATTCACCTACTTGATTTTGAACACAATATTCAGTTTGGGTTTGAACAACTGGGGCACCAACTGCATCATTGACAGTTATTACAACTGTTGTTGTCACGGTTCCAGATGCATTCGTTCCAGTTACTGTATATGAAGTTTGTGATGATACCGCAGAAGGTGTTCCACTTATCACACCAGTACTTGTATTAAGTGTTAAACCAGCTGGCAAACTTGGACTAATGCTATAAGAAGCAATTGCGCCACCTGAACTTGTAGGTGTTAATGCTGTAATAGAAGTACCAACTGTGTAAACATTGGGGGTGTTATAAGATAAACTTGTAGGTGCTGCGATAGCTATTGTTACAGTAAATGGAATAACACTAGAAGTACATCCTACTGTGTTGTTAGCAAGAACTAAATTAAAGTTATAAAGTCCAGAGGCAGATGCTGGTATATTCACGGTAATTGGACTACCCAATAAACCATAATTATTTACTGCAGTAAAATTAGGAAGTGCATTAGGAGATACCGAACTTATGCTGTATTCATTTGGGTTACCAACCACATTAGAATAAGCTAAATCGAAGCTTGTTGAACTATTTAACAATCCTGTAATATTTGTTATAGTAGCAGATGGAGTTGGACTTACCGTAACAGTAACTACCCCACTTGTTACAGATGAACAACTACCACTTGTAACCACAGCTTGATAATATGTTGTCGTAGTTAAATTTGGCGTTGTATAATTAGAGGCAATTGCTCCACTAATATTTGTAAAATTGATACCATCTGTTGAACTCTGCCATTGGATTGTTCCAGTAGAACCAACTAAACTTAATGTTGTATTAGTACCCTCGCATATAGTTACATTAGCAGCGGCTGCAGTTCCAGCAACACTAATTGGATCAACTATTATTCTTGAAGATACAGATGATGTACATGAGTTTCCATCTTGAATGGTTAAAATTGCATCAAATGACCCTGAAGTTGCATAGGTATTACTTGCATTTGCTGTATTGGCGCTGCTACCATCTCCGAATGTCCAACTATAAGAATTAATAGCTGAATTTGTAGTTGCATTTCGCGAACTTGTATTTGTGAAAGAAACTATTGGAGATGTTAAACATACAGTATTAGCAGGAACGGTAAAACTTGCAGTTGGAGCTGGCGTGTTATTGACATTAACGGCTAATGTAGAATTACTAACTGAAGTGCCACATGCATTATTTGCATAAACAGTAATTGTTCCAGAACCAGCAGCATTAGCTGCTGTGATATTAATTATGTTAGAAGTTGAAGTACTAGTTGCACTTAAACTTCCTGTAACAACCCACGTATAAGATGTTGCACCAGTAACAGCCGAAATACTATATACCTGGTTTGAGTTCATACATATTGTTGTAGCCCCTGATATTGCACCAGGGTTATTAGGCACATTATTAACTGTAACATTAATTGCATTGGATGTAGCAGGTGATCCTGACAAACAAGAAGCAATACTTGAACCCATTACAACTGTGACAGTTGCATTACTTGATAATGAAGAGGTCGTATATGTTGAACTAGTTGCGCCAGAAATAGATGTACCGTTTAAATACCATTGATACGTTGGCGTTAATCCACCATTCGTTGGTGAAGCAGTAAATGTAATGTTTGCTCCACTACAAATTGTGTTATTCGGTGCATTCGAAGTTATAGAAACACTAGCCGTTTTATTTTGTGTCACAACTGCATTACCAGTTGCTATATTCTTAGTGGTTGCACCAGTAGAAGTGATTGTAATATTACCTGACTGACCGTTCACAATCGAAGTAGATGTTCTTACATAAATTAACCTCGCAGATACTGAACCTGATGTTGGAGCAATTGAAATAGTTGAACTATATGTCCCTCCTGAAGAAGTTGCCATTTCATAACCAGAAGGCGCAGTTAATACCAAATTAGCAGATAAGTATTGCGCACTTACAGTAAATGTTTGTGCTGCAGAATTAGTTGTAGCACATGTATTGAAAGCAGTTAAAGCGCCATTAGTTGTAATAGCTGGAACTGTTACAGTAAAAGTTGTATTTACAGTTTTATCACAAATTGTATAAGTGATCGTACTTGTACCAATAGCAACTCCAGTAACAGCACCTGTCGCACTATTGACTGTAGCAATGGCAGTATTAGAACTCGACCAAGAACCACCAGTTAATGTATTAGACAAAGTGGAACTAGCTCCTACATTTGCAGTTGCAGTGCCAGTTATTGGCGGCATGATTCCAGCTACATAATTTGAAGTAGTTCCAGATAAAGCAAAACCACTTAATGTTCCATTTATTGAAACATTTGAAGTCTTACTAGAAATAGATGTTAATCCGGTATTTGAACTATTTGCAATGCCTTTATTAAAGTCATAATATGCAACTAGCCCATTTTCATTACCATTTAATTCTGAATACATATTAGATACAATATCTGATTGCGACTTAGCAATATTCCAAACTCTAACCTGATCCAAAACACCATTAAAATATTGATTATATGTACCAGCATAAGCACCAAGTTTTAACGTTGCACTATTTGTTTGTACACTAGAAAACGTAGACGAACCATTAACTTGTAAAGTACCATCAATATATAAACTTAAAGAACCATTATCAAAAACCCCAGCAATATGTTGCCATTTATTTAATTGTAAATTACCTGTAGAGATATTTGTTGAAGTTGTTCCATTTCCAACCTCTAATTTTAAATCTCCATTGTTATACCTGATTGCATAAGCCAATGCTGAAGAATTTCCACTTGATTCATTAATTTTTCCAACAATAACTTGACTACCAGTTGCACTTCTTGGATATATCCATGTTTCAATAGAAAATGAAGATGTTAAATCAAGCGTATTGTCATCAGGAATAATTACATAATCATTATCCCCATAAAAACTCAATGCATTATCTGTCTCCACAGTAACAGACATTGTTTTTGAATCAGCACCTGTTGAAGTGATTGAAATATTACCTCCTGATGTAGTCCCAGCATTATTAACTAGTCTTACAAATACACTTAATGTACCAGAGGACACAGATGAAGAAGACAAAGTTAAAGTTGAACTATAAACACCCCCTGAAGTTTGAGAAAGTTCAAAACCACTTGGTGCAGAAACAAGAACATTATTAGACAAATCAACACCTGATAGATTAAATGATTGAGGTGTAACATTACAACCAGAACAAGATGTAAAGGTTTTAAGTGTGCCTGAAACAGTTAAAGTTGGTTTAATCACTTTAACAGAATAATCAATAGATTTACCACAAATAGTATAACTTATTGAAACAGTCCCAGCAGCAACTCCTGTAACTAATCCAGTGCTTGAATTTACAGTTGCAATAGCTGAATTTGATGTTGTCCAAGTACCGTTTGTTAAAGAATTATCCAAATCAATTATACCACCAGCAGAAATAGTAGCACTCGTGCCTACTTTAATATTACCCATTACAAAATTTGAGTTATATCCAGCACTAAGTGGCATATTATTGAATGTAGCATTAAATGCATTAGCTGTTTTATCAGTTAAACTTGTAATAGAAGTATTTGTTCCCCCAGACACACCTTGATTCATATTATAATAAGCCATTAAACCTGATTCATTTCCTGATAAATCAGTAAACATGAAATTATTTATTTCGGAAGAGGTTCTAGAAACATTCCAGACCCTTACTTCATCCATATATCCATTCCAATTACCATTATATCCTGTACCTAAATACAATTGCAAAGCAGTAGATTGCATACTAATCCCACCAGCATATGTAGCAACAGCTACACCATTAACATATAAAGTATATAATGAATTAGCATAAGTCAACGCAATATGAGACCAAGTATTTGCAGACAAAGTGGTTGTTAAATTATATCCAGCATTTACATAAACAGATAATTGAGTTCCATTTTGTTGAAATAAAACCATAGGACCGCCTGCAGTTGGATCACTGACGTTCGCCCATTGTAGTATACCTTTTGTGTTTTGAGTCGTATTACTTGGATTAATGAATGCTTCAATTGTAAATGCATTCAGATTTGTACCATTTACATTACTAACAACGTAATCATTGGCACCATCAAATGATAAAGCATTATTAGCTACTGAGGCATTTAAAGAGTTCTTGTTAGTAGATATAAAACCATCACTATAATTTGAAGTTGACCCTGTAGTTAATGCAAAACTATTTAAAGTACCATTTCTTGAATTAGCAGTCTTATCATTTAATGTTGTCAAACCAGCACCTGTATTATTTCCGTTTGCAACACCTTGATTCATATCATAATAGGCTACTAAACCAGTTTCGTTACCAACCAATTCATTTAGATAGTTACTGGCAATATCACTTGATGACCTTGCAGTATTCCAAATTCTAACTTCATCCATTTTACCTTGAAAGTTTGGATCAGCATAAAATCCAGTACCCAAATAAGCAGTTGTAATCGTACCCAAAGATGATGGAGTTAAATTACTCATACTTCCTGAATTAGCAGCTTGACCATTAATATATAATGTTGCAGTATTAGCAGAAGCATCTAAGACTAAAGCTAAATGAGTCCAGGTATTTAATGGTATTTCAGTTCTTGCAGCAACTTGAGGATATGTTCCATTTCTTTCAATGGCAAAAAACGGTTTACCATTATTTAAAGTTAGTAACATGTAATAACTTGTATTGATTCCAAAATCAAATATTCTTTGAAATGAACTATAACGTGATGGATTCACCCATGTCTCAAAAGTGAAATTTGTTAAACCATTTATCACACTTGCAGGCAATGTTACATTATCTAAAGTACCATCAAATTGCAATGCGTTATCTGTATTTACTGTAACGGTTAAAGTTTTGGAATTAGCGCCAGTTGAAGTAACACTAATAATTCCTGAATTTATTGAAGTTGAATTATTAGACAATTTCACATAAACCGATGTTGTTGTAACAGAGCCACCAGATTGAGTTAAAGTCAAAGAACTAGTATAAGTTCCACTATAAGTATTTGAAAGAACTACACCAGTTGGTGCAGTAAGTGTAATATTTGCGCCTAAATTACTTCCACTTACAGAGAAATTTTGTGGATTTAGTGCACAACCAGAACAAGATGTAAATGTTTTTAGAGTTCCTGTTGTAGTAATAGTTGGTTGAGTAACTGTTAAAGCATAAGATACAGTCTTATCACAAATTACATAGGTAATTGTCACACTTCCAGAAGCTACACCTGTAACTAGACCAGAAGAACTAACTGTTGCATAACTAGAATTAGATGAAGACCATGTACCACCCGTTAAACCATTAGATAATTGCAATGTATTCCCTAATGGAACAGATGTAGCAGAACCAGCTGCAGTTATTTCAGGAATAAAACCAGTCACAAAATTTGAAGAAGTACCTGTTAAATTAAAACCAGAAAATGTACCATCATATGAATTTGCAACTTTATCTGTTAAGGTGGTTAAACTATTATTGGTTCCATTTGCAATACCTTGGTTAAAGTCGTAATTAGCCACTAATCCAGTTTCATTACCTGCCATATCCACAAACATGTCACTTAAAATAGCAGAGCTGTTTTTTGCTATATTCCAAACTCTAACTTGATCAATATCTCCAGAAAAATATGAACCTGATCTAATACCATATGCACCGGAAAAATAATAAGCTAAAACACCAATTTTAGCTGTATTTAGAGTTGGATTAGAACTTGCACTTGAAGAAGCAGATCCAGTATATGCAGCAGATTGTCCATTAATATATAGAGTAACAGTTGTACCAGACTTTACAACAGCAACATGCACCCACTTTCCTGTATTTACAAGACTGTTACTAGTTATTCCATAAAAAGTTGCTCCATCATTCAATATAAATTGAAGTTTACCCTCTGATATTCTAAATTCAACCACATTATTAGCATAAGCACTTGATGTGTTACCCCATCCAATTATTTCATTAAAGTTAGAAGATGATGTTAATGAAGTAGTTCTTATCCATGCTTCAATAGTAACTGCACTGTTATTATATGCTGTTCCAATACCAGAAGCTAAACTTACATAATCATTAGATCCATCAAAATTCAATGCATTATCTGCATTTGTAGTAACAGATATAGTCTTTGATGTTGCATTAGTTGATGTAATTGAAATAACTCCTGAACTAACTGAAATTGAATTATCTGTAAGTTTTGCATAAATAGTTGTTGTTGTAACAGTGCCGGATGTTGGAGTTAAGCTAACTGAACTTGAAAATCCACTACCAGAATTTGTTGAAACAAGAACACCAGTGGGTGCTGTAACAACTAAATTGTTTGTTGTCAAATTTGAACCTGAAACACTAAAACTTTGAGGAGAAACTGAACAACCAGAACAATTTGTGAATGTTTTTAATGACCCATTAACAGTTAATGTAGGTGAGTAAATAACCAACTCATCTGATGTCGCATCAGTTAAAGTATACCCATCTGCATTTATTATGGTTGCAGTGACTTCATATGTTGCAAGTGCAAGATTTGATGGAATTGTTAGTGACCATGTATTTCCAACAATACTTAAACCATTTGATGTAGTATATTCTACCCCATTTACTATAATTGATAATGATTCACCGTTAGATGCATTTAGTGTAACTGAACCAGTGATAGTTGGTGTTTGATCTGTTGTTGTCAGTGAATTTACAGTAACTGGTCCATTGGGATCATTTGCCTGAAATGTAGTCAAATAATTATTTAACTCATCAATTAGCCCCGATGTAGCAGCATTACCTGTAACCTCATATGCATTATTTCCAGTAGTTGGAATTGACAAAGTCCTACCTATAAAAGTTAAACCAATATATTTTGTAGCATCAATAGTATATGTTCCACTCGTTGTTGCCAAAGTCTTTGAAGTTGATGGTGTAAATACGATTGTACTAACAGTTCCACTTGGTGCTCTCCATTTAATGTAACCAGGAATAGTATGAATTACATTATTTGCATCTGTAATCACTACATTACCAATAATATCGTTCCCTTGAGCAATAAAAACAGTAGTATTTGAGGTCTGAGTAAATTTGAATTTACTCCAACCATATGAGGTTAAATAATTTGCACTTGTTGATTTATTATTTGCAGCATTTACACCAACAAAACCTTCATTAAAAGAAACTCTAATTTCAGCTCCATTCGCACTAAAAAGTAGAAATTGAAACATTAAAATAAAAACTAATTTAAAAGACCTAGTCTTAAAACGAGATATCATGTAATTGTATTTAATATTAAAAACGCGTGTGCGCGAATTTAATAGAATATACTCTACGAATATTTTCTATTATTTATATTTTAAATAGAAATATGTATTATATTCAAAAGATTGTAATATGATACAGAAAATGTTATTGTAACTAATTAGTAATCAATAAAAATAGAAAAAAATGTGAATAAGATATGGACAAAAAAAGCCCCCTTTCGTTTAACGAAAGGGGGCATATGATTAAACAAAATATAAGTAAATCTTACTTTACTTCTTCAAATTGTGCATCTTCTACTGTATCATTTGATGCTTGTCCACCTGTTTGTGCACCCGCATCTGGTCCAGCTGCAGCACCACCTTCTTGTTGTGCTTTGTAGATATCTTCACTAGCAGCAGTCCAAGCAGCGTTCATTGCTTCTAAAGCAGCGTTAACTTGAGTGATATCCTGTGCTTGATGCGCCACTTTTAAAGTTTCTAAAGCAGACTCAATCGGTGCTTTCTTATCAGCAGGGATCTTATCACCAAACTCTTTCAATTGTTTCTCAGTTTGAAAGATTAAGCTATCCGCTTCGTTCAACTTCTCCACTCTTTCTTTTTCTATTTTATCAGAAGCTTCGTTCGCTTTTGCCTCGGCTTTCATCTTCTCAATCTCTTCCTTAGTTAAACCACTACCCGCTTCGATTCTGATTTTTTGCTCTTTACCAGTTCCTTTGTCTTTTGCGCTTACGTTTAAGATACCGTTTGCGTCAATATCAAAAGTTACTTCGATCTGAGGTACACCTCTTGGTGCTGGTGGAATACCATCCAAGTTAAACATACCTAAACTTTTATTCTGAGCAGCCATTGGACGCTCCCCTTGAATTACATGAATCTGAACACCTGGTTGGTTGTCACTAGCAGTTGAATAGATTTCAGTTTTCTTAGTTGGGATAGTTGTGTTAGATGCAATCATTGTTGTCATCACACCACCCATTGTTTCAATACCTAAGTTCAAAGGTGTAACGTCTAATAACAATACATCTTTTACATCTCCTGTTAATACACCACCTTGGATACCTGCACCAATCGCAACTACCTCATCGGGGTTTACAGAACGGTTTGGTTTCTTTCCAAAAAACTTCTCTACAATTTCTTGTACTTTAGGAATTCTAGAAGATCCACCTACTAAGATTACTTCATCAATTTGAGATGTCGTGTAACC
>JACCDJ010798630.1_pt1 | contig 16485 bp, 6 predicted proteins | sample 7444481 | NCBI WGS metagenome assembly JACCDJ01 (sample SAMN15323435, study PRJNA562643) | freshwater metagenome | isolation source: river surface water | place: USA:Blue River Watershed | collected 2017-08-15 | reverse complement strand
TCCAAGGAAAAGAACCCCCTTCAACGAAACGACTACATTCTCTCCAAAATCAAGATAGATCCATATTATGAAGATAGAAATCCAATCTATGCGACTTTACAATTAGCTCCTGATGGTACAGCGCGAGTTGTTGTGGAACCTCCTAAGAAAATGGAAAAATTGGACCCGAATACCGATTTGAAGTTCTTGAAGGAGAATCTCCTTGAAGGCATCCATGGACTACCCTTTGAGTCGTCGCGAATTGACATTGATGAGTCTAACGTAACCGCGATCTTAAATGTGCCTCCTATCGGTGCAGTCGGCAAAAAAGAGATCTTTGATAGACTCAATATTTTCAAACCTTTTTTCCAAACGGTAGACATTCCTACTGAAGAGGCCCCCTTGCTGTCCCTACGGTATAGAGCAGTGAGTAATTTCACAACTGAGGATGCCCTTCATTTGTATTTTACAGTTTTGGCTGCGCAAAAAAAACTGCCTGAGGACCTTACTCAAGAGATGATTGATAGAATCCGTAAAAAATATTCTATTGCAAATGATGAAGAGGTCATTCAGAAGTATAATGACTGGAAGGTAAAAAAAGATGAGGTAGATACAGTCTCTACTGAGAACTCTATATACAAACGAAAATACAATCACGGCATTGATATCTCCATCTTTTTCCATCAGTCCAAATATATTTTCAAAATCTATCGTGTGGACTCTTACTTGAATTTACAACGTATTTTAACATTGTTAACACTCATGTTGAGTGCAAAAAAGGTAGATCTTCAGGAAGCCACAGAAGAATCTTCAGAATCAGTATCAAAGGTTGAGGCTGCACGAAAGGCTGTAGAAAGCAGTGATGATAGCCCCAGTGAGTTGGATGTCGTCTTTGCAAGACGAGGAACCGCTGCACCAGGTTTGACATTACCAAGCAGTGGTTCAACTTCTTCTGATGATGAGGACTCCTCTGAAAATTCATCCAGTGAAACCACAGAGCCAGCACCCAAACCCAAAGCCAAATCAGGAGCTCCTGTTGTGGAAGAGAAGGTTGAGCAGAAATTTTCCAACAACCTTCAGAAATACATTATTGAGCGACTTCAAAAAACCGATCCTGGATTGTTTGTATTTTCAACAAAGGCAGGTGAAAAGACCTATGTTCAGGGATGTCAAGTCAATGATGGTAAACAACCCATCTCTTTGGATTCAACCGCATACGATCGTATGATTACGGAATATCGCAAGGACGTTATTGCGGGGAAAATGGATATCATAACATACAACTACAAGAAAGGGTTTGAGCGTCTTGTTCCAGAAAAAATAAAATTTGCTTCGCCCACTGAAGAGCAGAATAGAACCTTTATTTTACTTCAGTATGGAACAGATATTACAAGTCTAAACTATTATTTCTGTCCTGAATTCTTTTGTATACGAGACAATATAGTCATTCGCAAGGATGAACTGTTTGGTAAACAGTTTCGGAAAGACAGCACTATAACACGGCCTGATCTTAAAGATAAAGCTAAAGAACCTGGAAGGTGTCCATTCTGTGACGGAAAAATTATCAAAAATCTAGGAGATAGAAAACCCGATGAATTTGTCCTTCATAGACGACCCAAATCCGATAGTAAGAAAGATGACATTAAGACATTTATTAATTTCTATAGCAAACGCATACATCCCAATGAGTGGATAATGCCCTGCTGTGGAAAGCATCCTACTGCATTTAATCTTCGTGACAAGAGTTCAAAGGGTATTTTAATGACAGATGCCTTCAAGAAGTTGGAACAAATGACAGCGACTCGTGAAAGAACAGCTGCAAAATTGGAAGGCAGAGAAGAGCCTGATGTAGATATTCCTGATCGGCGAGATATTCGTGAAGATGCGGTAGCCCCCAACTATCAAGACTTTTTACAGCGGTTGCCGCAGCAATACATTATCAAGGAGGATGCAGTATTCCTGGATGTGACACCGCAGAAACCTCAAATTGGTCTTTTACCAACAATTGTCAGTGATTATTTCTTACAAGACAACAAGTCATTGCTTGAAAAAGCTACAACACTTACAAAAATTCGGCCCAATTCGCAGGGCTTCCTTCGTGTGGGTGTGGCCAATCTCCAAGGTCGTCGCCAAGAATCTTTTTTTTCAGCGATTGCTCCATTCTTGTTTCGGAATTCCGCAGATGAAGTCCGTGAATTATTGAAAACAAAGATCACACCCAAAGTGTTCCTCGCAGCCAATTATGGCAACTTGATGATGGAATTTTACAATCCGAGTCTTCCTGAGCGAGAAATTCCACTCTCTGAAAGTGAAGATTTTGCAACAGTAGCCCTCAAGATGAAGGGCATCATCAGCCGACCTGATCAACTTCCGTATGTCAAGCGCATCTACAGATCGTACTTGAATTTTAAGGGCGAACCTGACAAGTTAGACAAGGGCAAATTGTCGTTTTTAGACGATAGACTTCAAGTCAAAGAATACAGGCAATTTGCAAGTATCTTGGCTCAACCTGGACTCATTGTGAATCGTGGAATCGTCTTTATTATTTTGGAAATTACATCAGAAAACAAAGTTCGTGTGATCTGTCCTCCCTATGGTTTTAACAAGAGTATGGAGGGGTGTGATATAGGAATCCTCTTGAAGCAGGGGGATATTTGGGAACCTGTATTCTTTTATCAGGCGAAGCCCCTAGAACCAGGACAAGATCGCCCTAAACACACAGTGACACTTCGTTTCCAACGTGCCCTTCGTAGCTCTAAGGATCAGCCATGGCCGAAGATTCTTATTCAGCGTGTGGAAGAGTTCCAGAGACAGTGCACAGGCCCTGAATCCGCTGTCTATACAGGTATTTCACGCCTGAAAGAGGGATCCAATTTGATGTCACTCAGTAAGATTGTCAAACTCTTTGCTGATACAGATAAAGTATATGGAGTCGTCCGTGATACATTTAATCACATTGTTGCAGCCCTTTTCAAATCAGAACCTGATCGTGAATCCTCGCCCCTTATTGCGGTGCCTGTGAAAGATGATGGAATTATTCGTTCAGAGATTGAGACCTTTTTGAATTGGGATGGATTTGAACCAGCCTCAGCAGATAAGATTGTAGATTTTTACAGAAAATACAAGCAGCCCCTGGGAATGTTTCCAGGCTATCGTCCCAAATACTTGGTAAAACCTACAACTTCCAAACGTGTGGAGGCCATTCAATTGTCCAGCGGTGTATTTATTCCTGCTGCACCGAGTGCGACAGACCGAGACTTGGATCTGGAAGAATTGACACCTCAAGAGATAGAATGGGCCATCAATAAAACAATTATGACATTTTCAGAGAACAGAAAGTCTACAGAAGCCCTCAAAAAGATTGAGAAAGATAAGCAGCTTGAAGAGATCTTTGAACATTTCCGTTTGTCCTTCATGAACTGGTTTGCGGGTGATGAAGATGGATCAGGTCCTGTGCTCCGTAAAGAGATCCACGACATAATCAATCCCGCAACGCGCATTTTTGGATTTCAACTTCCTATCTATGAAAAACGCAAGCGCTTGGAAATTCTCTTAGGTCCTGTATTAATGCGATGGGTAGAAGCGACTGAAAAGGGTCCTGATATTTTTGGAACACTCCTTCGTATTGATTGTAGGAATATGAAAAGGGATGAATGTACTGGTGCGTGTTATTGGAAAGAGCTAAAGAAGGGTAGGGGTGTCTGTAAGATTCACGCTCCTCAGATTAAAACAGATGATGAAAAGAAGGAGGACATTGATGTTCCCTTGCTTTTCTTGTATAAGTTAATTGAAGAACTCATTCGGTTCCCTCCTCGTCGTGATCAACTCCTTCAGGAGGACAATCGTCACGTGAGTAAACTTGTAGCGATTAAAACAGCCCTACGTCTTGGAAATACGTACATTATTCCTGAAAACAGTATTGAATGGTCAGATCTGCTTCGTATGGAATGCAAACGCAAAACTTCTGAAAAGGCAAAGTTCTTTGAGGAAATGTCTGCTGCGACAGGTCCTCCGCCCTTACCCAAGGATGATCCTGAGAAATATCTTCCCATTCCTGGAGAGCTGGAAGAGATCCTGTTTGGTGATGATGCTCCGCAAGACAAATATCGCTTGTATGCGTGGAATCGTAGTCAAGTCAAGAAGGGAATGGATATTCAAGCGCTCCTCATTCATTGGAATCTGGGATTTGCAGATCTGGGAATTGACAAGGATAGTGAAGATGCAAAGTCTATGGCGGGTTGGTCCTTAGAAACTTGGAAAAAACTTGTGAGTTTCTTACAAAAGGGAGTCATTTACATTGACATTACCAAAAACAGTATTTCAGGATTACGGTTCATTGATCCTGATGATTACTTCATTATTCATACACGAGAGGAGGACGACCGTCCAGAAGCTACACAAGTTATGATTTTGAAAGAACGGCGAGAGATATCACCTATCAAAGAAAGACTTATACCTGCTCATTTTCAAGAAGAGAAGCTGAGTGAGTTCAGAGTTGCAAAGCCGAAATCCAAGAAATAAACACAGGACTCCTATTTGAAATACATACGATGCTCGTATTCTTTTCAACTAGAATTAATCCACCATTTCACATGCAGGAAGGGGAAGCACAATAGATTGTTTGCTATTCGTGTCCAAGGCTCGTTTTCTACAGGCCAACATATCCAAGACCTCTCCTGAGAGTTGATTCAACCGAATCCGACGGTAATTCCGATTGTTTGGATGGAGGATCACCAGATACAAATCGCCGACTTCAAGTCCATAGTGAGTTTCTAAGAACCACTTGTAGATGTTTAATTGCAGAGTATACATCCAATAATTGGTGTGAGGAAGGTGCTCAAGGGGTGGATAGCCTGTCTCAAAATCATTAGAGGTTTTGATCTCCTTGCTCCGTTTCCAATCGTAAATGACAATCTTACCGTCTGATTTGCGACGAAACACGCCATCAATACTTCCACACAACATATGCTTATCACACCAAACTTCCCACTCCATTCGGTAGGGCTCAAGGTCATCTCCACATTCATTCCAAAAGTTCATGAAATATTCCCACTCTTTACTGTCTTTTACAGCAGGATCTATGATATCATCCGCGCCATTCAGAAACTGTTCAATACCCAAATGCATAGCAGTTCCAAGACTACTTGCTTCTTTACCAGAAGTGCTCCATTTGTCTTCAATCTCTTGAGCAGTCATTCCAAAGTAAGGACTCTGAGGCCACTTTGGTGATTTCATCATCTTTTCAATGGTCGCTTTTGCGTTAAAATGAGGAAAAAAACTGTGAATGAATCCAGTGCAGGAAATAATTCTGTCTGAAGAGCCGTTAATATAATAGGTGTGCGTGGGTTCATAGAAACGAATGTTTTCATCGCGAGGATGTTTATTTTTGACTGCAAGAGTCTGCCACGGCTCAGGCATCTTATGTGAACTTAGGTTGCTTCCTTTAGGTTTGGTGGCGAGATACGAACAAGTTCATTCATCTTCCAAAGATCAGGATTCCGACTTACAAGCCATCGTACAATCGCATGAGCTTGATTGCTCTTAAATTTAATCTCTACGCACCGTTGTACAAATCGCCGTGAATGGCCGTTGATGATTGTAGAAAGGAAGGGCTCTTTGCTAATGTAAACAAGCTGTAATGTAAATCCGGATCCCTCTGGCTGACACGCCCAGGACAAGAGAATCATATCTCGCCACATCCTATGTAGATTTTCATTACAGATTACAAACTGATCCCATGAATCGTAATTGACAACATGATCAACGCCGGTAGTCCATTCATTGCTAACTTCAACGAGTTCCATTACGCTACGACTATTTCAAGTTAGAAATGTTTTTTCAATTTTTGCCGTGGATTTATGGTGTATACCCAGCAAGCTGCATTAGGAAGAGACCCACTTTATTCTCTCCTTGTATAACACCATCATCATCGCGACTACCTCCAAAATCATCATCTCCAGGGCTTGAATACAAGAGATACAAGTTCTCACGCTTAACCGCTGCGAGGATCTGTTTGAACTCATCATCTCGTTCAAAGCGCTTCGTCAGTGCGGATTCAACGAGTCCATCTTTCACAGTATCCCAAAGCCCTTCATCAAAGCTCACTCTATTTGCAGCCATTCCTTCTTTAGAAGAAGCTGCTAAGACTTTTCTTGTTTCCTCGTTCAAGAGTTTCTGTTTATCATCTGGAGTTAACACTTTTTTGGATCCTTTCTTTGCTTCTAAAATAGCACGCGCTTCTTGATGAATTGCGCCTGCTGCTGTAAAGAGTGATGCAAGATCAGGGCGCTTGGGTTTGGAAGCTAGTTTGTATTTCATGGCCGCCAAGTAATGTTCAATACTGGGATATACCTGTAGACTGTTGTCAGGATCTGTTATATTAAAGGGATAATTCAGACCAAGTATTCGCCTTGAATTCTTAATTCCAATGGGATCTCTGCTTCCACTCTGCCACCCAAATTCAAAGATCTCCCTATTCTTCCACTTTCGCTTGGGATCTGGTTTCTTAACTTCTTCTGCTACACCAACACGTTCTTCCTCTTTTGATTCCAACGCCTCACCAACACCCGAAGCAGGGCGCGGTGCACTTTCATTGCCTTTGAGTTTAGCCACCTTCTTAGGTTTAGGCACAGCAGATGGTTCAACCGCTAATGAAGCTTCAGCTCCATACGTCTCACCTACACGTTTGAAGATAAACCAGCGATTCAAATAACTGAACTGCTTGACAGGCTCAGGCATTCCACCCGCAAAGTCCTTGGCTCCCTTTTTCTTTGAAGCAGTAAGCTCATCTTTGAACATTCGCGTGCTCTTTTTGAGACCCTCAAATCCTAAGGCTTTACATTCAGTCTCATCTAAGAGTCGGCATCCAATCTCTTTCATTTTCTCCTCCAGGAGCCTGAAGGGCACCAAGTATTCCGTGTGTTTGAGTCCAATGCTAATGAAGTTTACATCCAAGGCGTGTCCAAATCCATCGTCATCATGGGGTAGATCTGTATCTATTTCATATTGCTTGGTAAGCTTCCAAATTTCAGTGTCATCCTTTGCTTTTCCAACTTTAGCCACTCCCTGGCTCGTATCACGCATGAAGTCAAAGACCGCATCGCCGTCAAATGTACAACCCACAAAGTAACCGCCTACCTTCAAGATATTCCGAAGATTCTCAATGAGTCCAGTAAACGTAGACTTGTCCTTGAAGAAGTAGTGAAGCGCAAACATACAGGCAATGACATCGGAACCACGGCTGAGCATACCTGCGCATACTTCATCCACATACTTGGGAACTTTGCGTTCTGTATCTTTTCCAAAGACAGCACGGAGAATATCAGCATCTTCTACGAGATCTCCCGCGGCTTCCCCTGTAATATACTGTTTGGAAGAATCGCCAACACAGAAGACCATAGGCGGCACTGCATCCCTACCATAGGTCTTAAGTACATTGATGAATCTGCGATACGCACCATCCTTCTTGTCTGTGATACAATCACCTGCATAGTCCACACCCAAGACAAAGCGTGGTTGGAGTTCAATCCACTTGTGAACATCTCCAATTTTGCCGCACGCAATGTCAATGAGGGTCTTTTGCGGCCCTCCAGGCTCAGGCTTCAATGTTGACTGCAGAAGGACTGTTTTTTTGATCCACTTGTTGTGGAAATTAGAGAGTCCTTTTACTATTAGCATATCATCCTTAGGAGCTTTGCGATCATAATACTTTCGCTCAAGGTCTCTACGTTCAGCAAGAATACTGCTAATCGCATCAATCTCTTCAGGAAGGGGTGTATCCGCACCTGTTGTAATCATATGAAGAGTTACAGGATTGTAGATAGAGTCCCAGTTGCTATTTGCTACAAAGTCAGTGTTCATTGTCTTTTCAATAATACCTCTCTTGTATCGTTCCGTCTTGTCATTGCGGACACGAATGGGGATCCAGCGCCAACCAGGATCATTGGAAGCCTCAAATCGCATTTCAACAATGGAACCATCTTGAATGGGCTCACCCATAGCTTCCAGTTCATCAGGATCTACTGCTTCTTCACCTACCAGCTTCGTTGTTTCAACCTCTTCATCCTGTTTGACTTCACAGGCAACAAAGTCCTCTTCAGAGCCTGGACGGCGATGAACTTTTCTATAACAGACTGACGCCATCGTGTCATTGTAGTTAATGGGTGTAAAGATAGCAGGCTTGAGCTGACCTCTTTCATAGGGTTTGTTTTCGGGCAAAGGAAGGTCATTCAGGATAGTGCTACGAGGATCATCATAGGCGGTATCACGAGACGCAGCTACAAACAGGCGCATCGTCTTAAATTCCTTATCGCCAAGATAGCTGATTTTATCTTCACCTGTTTCAGTTTTCTCAAACTTGACAAGGAAATCAATGGTATTGTCATTGGAAGGCTTCCACTTGAACTGCTGCTTGAATCTCACAAGTGCAGCATCAGGAATGGGCTCTTCATTAGACGTCAAGATAAGACCATCTGTATAATAGTCGCGCCCTGTATCTTCTTGAAGACAGGTTTTACATGCTTGGAAGATTGTAGTATCGCCTACACCGTGGTAAAAGGTCTTCGGAAGAATAGTAAACTTCATGAGGTCTACTTTTTCAGACTTTCCAGCAGGGGGGTTGCTCTCATTCCAGGCTTCAAACCACTCCTTAAACTTTGTCTGGCGATCTTCATTCTTCTTGTCAGGATTGGATTGAACAAAGGGAAGCTTACTCACAACTTTACCACCGATTCCAATGTAAATGTCAAAGGCCAGTACATATTGGCGAGGCTCACCTGATTTGGATTTTGTGATCCATTCAGCGTCCAAAAGTGTATTTGCACATGCAGCACTTTTTAGATTTGTACGATAGACATTCATATTCATATCCAAGAGGTATAGCTCTCCATCTTCATTACAGAACATCATTACACGGAGGCCATCTGCCTTGTCAGTGACGTTAAAGTTATTCCGGATATTGGGGCGACCCTTAATGATTTCACTGGACATATTGTCCACCTGAAGTGTCTCAGGATTCACACCACGGAATTTTGGTCCTGCACTTCCAATGGTTGCTCCAGGATAGACCAGAGAAGCATATTGCTTGAGGACTTTTTCAAACACAGTCCTGCGAATGAGGAGCACATTCTTCTGAATTCCACGAAGGACCTCACCAATACCACGAATGAGGTTTTTAAGACTACGTTCTTCACTAGAGTTTGCGTCATTGTGAAGAAGTTCTACTTCAATTTCATAGACAGGTGGATTCTTGAGGAAATTCTGTTTTTGAAATGTTGTTTCCCATTTGTATTCACCCTTGCTTGTCCGTTTGCTCTGTTGGACAATAGACAAATCAAAGCGAATGCCCTTTGCCTCGTCAATGGCGGACCACCGACGAATCATACGAAAGGCCTTGCGTTGAATAGGCCATCGCTGGAGAATTTCACGAACAAGGGGCTCTTCATTGGCCTTTCGTGTAGCTCCATCACTAGAGAGCTCAATTTCTTGGCGTAGTTTTACAGATGTATCATAATCATCCAGAGTCAACTTGCCTCCAGCACGTGTATTGTCCTTGAGCATCACGGAATATGTCTTTGATGAGATCGTGTCATCTCTACAATACTGTTCAATCTGTCCATACCCTGAGATGGTGAATCGGCATCCAGAAGGAATAATTGCGCTCTTTCCATTTCGCTCAACAGCCGGTGTAATAATGTTGAGTTTGTCAGGCTCTTGTGTGAGTGTGAATCCTTTTGCCTGCAAGCGACGGATGACAGAATAGAAGGTTGATACATCTACGTGACCATACTTACCAAATGTAGCCTCTAATTCTTCATTAGGGTGATCCTGCCACACATGGATGAGTCCACGGAGTTTTTCAATCTCTGCTTTGAATAAATCCATCTTTTACTACTATAACTTCTAGTTATCCGCATTCAAACTTTAACCTGAGGTTGGGTTGTTCGCTACCTCATTCAGAAATTTATAGACAAGCGCACGTCCAAGTGCTTTTGCATAATCTTCCTTGAGGGGCTTTGTCCGATCTCCACTGACTCTGGGTGGACCGCGACCAAGCGCATTCCATTGCTGTTTGAGACTTTCAAGAGTGCCTTCCGCCTGAGGATATTCAAATGTAAATCCTTCAGCTTCACGATCTCCAATCCATTTTCCAAGGTTGTTGAGTGAAAATCCAGCGGGCACCTCACCAGCAGACCGATAGCGTTCACGAGTCCAAAGAATTTGTTTATCCAATGTCCATAACCGGAGATCATCCGGGATACATGTAACCTTCTTTTCATTTTCATGAATGCGAATCCATTGAACACCACCCAGTGTGCTAATGGCTTTTTCCAGACATTCAAAATTCTCTTCGGAGGCATTTTCAATGGTCATTCCAAGGGCATCACTAAGCTTGGACTTTGTGAACTTCCGTGAACTAGGAATCTCACCATTTTGCACACGAGCTTGAAGATCAATGATTTTCTCATTGAGCATATTCCTGCGGAGTGTTTCCGTTCCAGCACGATAAATCGCATTTGTAGACCACAAAAAAAGGCTAAGCGGACCCGGAGGCTGGAGCCGTGCCCAGTTGACCCCATACTGGGTCTCAGTGCTTTCATCGGCGAGGCTTGAATCAGATTCACCAGGCATCCGAATGATGTCAAGGGTCAGGTTTTTGTGGGGATTCTTTTCAATGATTGGAAGCAGCAATTCCATTCCTACTTCAAAGTCATTGTCAACGAAGTTTAAACACCCGCCTGGCGGAGGGTTTCAATTTCTTTATCTCTCTGCTCAAAGTTGACTCGGTTCTGTGCACAGAATTCTAAGAACTTTACAATCTGTTCAAAGACAGCCTGTTCAAGCTTACCGATATCAAAAAAAATGCCGTTTGTATTCTCTGTAAACTCTGCGTTGGCTCGTTTGAGGATCCGAAAGAGTTCTTCTTGTTCGGACTTGTTCAGTGTTTTTATTGTCTCCCAGATCCGTTTGCGTCTTTCATATTCATCTGAGCTCAAATGACTACAAGTTTGACTCATCTACTTGGTTTAACTTGACTCTTCTTCATTGGAATCCGCATCATTGCTATCAGATAAACTGAAAGAGGCAGGAGCAGGAGCAGCCTTCTTAGATTTGACAGGAGCCTTTGGAGGAGGCACAGCGACAACTGGTTTTGTCGGTGCCTTTGCGGCAGTCTTAGCGGGAACAGCAGCAGTTTTAGCGGGAACAGCGGCAGTCTTGGCGGGAGCAGCAGTTGCCTTTGCGGGAGCAGCGGAGGTTGGTGCAGCAGGAGTCGCAGAAGATTCGTCTGAGGATGAGTCTGAGGAAGAATTGGATGAGGAACTTAATTCAAGCTCAACCTTTTTGGACTTTGCAGCACCTGGAGTTTTGCTCAAGAAGTCCTTGCGAATCTTCATAAGAATCTGACCCAGTTTATTCTGACCAAGTCCGTCTTTCCCGATACCCCAGTACCCATCATAGGGATCTGCATAGACAAGCTTGCGGGTGCCTGTTTTTACAAGCATTTTTTTGAGTTCGGGGTGTTGGGTGAACTTGGCCATTTGAATGCCTTCCATGTATTTGTCCTTAACCAAGTCCCAATCAAGACGAAGATGCTTCGGTCCAATTTCAATAATTCCCACATCTTTAATCTTAATTTTCTTTGCAAGGCCAATCCTGCGGGCTTCAAGTCCATTGGGCTGTGAACGAATGAGGGCAATAATTGCTGATTGCCTACTGTTAAACTTTCGTTCTTGGATATAGTGCTCAGCAGATTTATATGTTACAAGTTTGCCCTTTGAGGGAGCATACTGGATGTCCACTGCAAACAGAGGATCAAACTCCTTATATGTAGGAAGAGTGCTGTAGAAATACACATCAGTAGAACCAGCAGGCGGCTTAGGAACCTCTTCAACAGGTGCTTCAAGGGGCTGATCACCAACATCTACAACATCACGCTCCCTTTCAAGTTCAGGAGTTTCAAGTCGTTCACGTTTTGCAAATCCAACTGCTGCTACAGCTTCCTCCTCTTCTTTGTCCTCAAACCCATAATATCCGGGCTTAGGAGCACGTCCCTTAAAGACACCTACAGACAGAATTGAAACATCATTGACTTGATAGCGAGATTTCTTAATTTCAACCTTGACCAGATCACCGACCTCTACCTTGTCAAACTCTTCATTTCCAATGTGAAGATCACGAGGTACCATAATGCGAATGGCGTGATCGTTGTAATCCACATAGATACCCATACGATTCTTGTGCGTAACGCGGCCTCCTAGAATGATGCCCTCAGGAGGTTGATACACCTGACATGTTGCCTCTGCATAGAACAGAATATCTCCAGTGAACCGTCCCTTTTCAATCATTCCTACACTCCGTGAAAGCAGCTTTACAGAGTTTGGAAGAACATATCCGCTCCGTGAGCACTTGCCTTCATAGGCCTCTTTGATCTTCTTTTCAATGAGTTGATCAATACTTCCATAGCCATCACGACGTTTGGCCTTATCATCTCGGCTTTTATGATTGGCTAGAAGGGTCAAATCTTCCGGAGAAAGTGTGACTTTTGTTTCAAATGAACTTTGGACTTCCATTGTAGCCTTCTAGAGTATTCCTGGAAGAATCAATTTAGGCAGCAGTTCCTCAAGTTTCAAGGACAGCCCTTATTTTTTCTTTGGCTTCACCTTTTTCTCAACTGTTCCATATCCAATAAGATGAGTTGATACATTACGATACATCCATCGCTTACCATTAATGTTCTTTTTGTCCATCCAACGGAGCACCAGAGACATTAAATAACAGATACGAACTGCATTTTCAATATTGATACCATCCATTGTAAGATTAAAATTCGTATCAATGGCCTCTTCAAGGATTTCACCCAGAGCCTGAATCTTCTCTTTATGCTGGGTCGTCTTACTATTATTTGCACACTCCTGGCCTTTTTCAAGGGTCTTAGATCCTTCTGCAGGTGGCTCTGCTGTTTTGAAAATGTATCCCTCGGCTTTTGCACTGGGCATTATAAAACCATACCGAGATCCTGTATTTTTGCGTGTTAATCGTGGCAGATCTGCAAGTGTATTCGGAGGATTTGTTGAGAGTCGTTCAATCTCTGAAGGATTACATTCACGAGATCCGCAATTAAATTCAAGTCTTCCAGTGGCTATATCTACATAGCGGAATCCTTCCAGTGAATCTTTCTTGAGGAAATTTTCTACATACACATGTTGATAGCGCGCCATGGCTGTCTTTGATGATTTCCAGTTCTCAAGCAGTAGCATTTGTTGTGTAGGTGTAAGGAACTCATCCCATACTGACTCTTCTATGATATCTGCGAGTATAGTTCGGTATTCCTCTGTCTCACGGAGTTGTGTGTAAAACCACGCCATAACTTCAAACTTGTATTTGCTTCTGTTGACATTGTTAGCAATATGATTATGAAACTCTTCAAGGGCGCTTTCTATATCGGGTGTTACACCGCGTTTCAACGCAGTACGAGACCGAATGGTATCTGTATATTTCACAACCTCTTTCCATAGATCAATGACAGCATCTTTCACAGGTTTTACAGCGGGTGCAGTGCCCTCTTTTGCTGCAGTTGTTGCAGCAGCTGCCGTTCCAATTCCCGTAATTTTCAAGGGAACATATGTATCACGTTTGAGAGGATATGTCGCCATACGCATAGCAAGTGGAATTCCATCATCTGTAAGCGCAAGGGGCTGAAAGAGGAAATATCCATTTTTATAGATAATCGTGCCTTCTTTGTCAAATAAACGAATACGGAAGGACTTGCTCCGAAGTATAGTTTGGAGGAGAAGATTTCTAGACTTCCGTGAAATACCAGCAAAGGCCTCGTTAAAATCATCAATTCCAATAAAAGCCTGTTGATCTCCTGAGCTACTTCCCTCAAAGAGTTTACGAACAGCATTCAGCAAACGATGTTCCTGCCATTTTGCTGCGAACTCAGTATATGTGTCTTCATTGGCTTCTTCTGGGTCAACATCAATGGTTGGTCTACATTTAAATGTGTCACATTTTTCCCAGTCGCAAAGAATTGTATAGGGAACATCATTGATATTGACTTTCTTTCGTTCTTTTCCCTGCGAGTCCTCCATTTTAATAGGATCAAGCCCTGAAATTAAGATAGCATCATGATTCAAGTTACAGTCCATAGCATACTCTTTAAGGACTCGTGTAACCTTACCCACTTGAGCTGCTTTGTTGATGGCTTTGCGATATGACCACAAGTCCATTGATTCACGATCCTTATCAAAAACATTTACTAAAAGATAAATGGTTGTATTTCGCTTGATTTTGGGAAGCAGGGCGTGACTGCATGTGCGCACACCACGACCAATAACCTGCTCCAGCTTGCTCAAGTGATACCATCCATCAAACAAAAACATTTCACGCATATACTTGAAATCAATACCTTCAGCCGCGACCTTTGTTCCAATGATGACTTTAATAAGGGCTCCATCTTCATTACCAACAAAAGCAGGCTCTTTATCTGTTTTGGGTTTAGAGGCCAGTTTTTGAGCTTTGATGATCTTTGCATTGTTGGGTGATAATTCCTGACTACCTGTCATTAAAGCATAGCGTGCTTGGACAAATGCGTGGCTATCTTTGTCTGTATGTTCTCCTTTCCGTTTTTCGCATAGAGCACATTGGAGTTTGGAACTGGGCACAACACCTTCATTGGCCAAAAAAGTAGTATCGCGACCATAAGGCTTGTAGCCATTGGCTTCCAGTGCAATCGCAATAGGCAAAGATCCCGCATTTACAAACCGTGAATAGACGAATGCGCATCCCCTACAGTTGCGAAGGCGTTGTACGAGCACTTTCATTTTGGGCGATGTTTTATATAATTTGTCTTCAACAAGCCAATTTTCAGGTGGAACACGTGACCTGAATCGTAACTCAGCACCCTTTTCAGCCTTTTCAGCTCCCATGGCTTTTTTACAATAGGGTTTAGTAGACTCAAATACATTACAGAACCCCTTTTTGAGCACACGATCATTAAGTTCATCATCCTCCTTGACCTTTGGAAATATCCAATTGCCTGCTTGAATGAGGGCATCTACTGTTGCAAACTGGATCCCGTAATTCTTTGTATACTCTTTGGAATAATCATAGAGCTTTTGCTGAACAACTTCTGAGAACGAACATTTAATGAGGGGTAAATTAAAATTACGAATGAGGGTGAGTTCATCATCATCAATGGGCTTTCCTTGAGGATCCTTTGAAGGCCAATCTCTAAACAATTCAATGTCATCATCAATGGGCTCAGGATGAAGGCGCACAGGATATCTTAAGGGATCTTCACCGCGCATAAAACTGATATACCGTTGTGCAAGTTTTCCAAGTTTCTTCGCACCGTTTTCTCTAAATGCTCCATTTTTATCAAAGATATCCGCTTCTGAAATACAATCTTCAGTTCGTTTGTCATTGAGAAGCATGAGATTCATCAGGAAAATAATCTCCTTATAACTATTATACATAGGTGTGCCTGTTAGTAAAACAAGACGAATGCCTTCGCATACTGTTAGGATTCGTTTCAAATAGGGAATGAGTTTTTTGCCCTCCTTTGCACTATTGTCTTCCTCTTTCCCTCCAGGTGAATCAAGATTCTCACCTCTATCTTCACCCGAATTTCGCAAATTGTGAGCTTCATCAATGATGAGTACACGACCATTAAACCGTTCACGAATCCGATTGTCTACAATGTCACGTCGGCCTTCTACATTAATTCCCTTGACCTCTTTTTCTATGGCCTCAATCTGGTTGGCTAGTTGAAGATAACCATAGAACTGATAGCGCTGTTTGATAATTTCATTGACACGTCTCTGAATAATTGCCTTATCCTGTTCAAACAAAGTGCCTGTAAGCTTCAAATACAGATCTCCTGTACAGCCACGAAGTTGATTGGGTTCCGCAAGCATATTTTCTTCAAGAATGCCTTTACCCATACGAATACTGCTGATATCAAAAATCTCATTCTTGAAACCTGCTTGAATGGCTGTAGGCGCGATGACATACACTTGTTCACTTGGATACTTTTCAAGGAAGCTTTCAGCGATTGTTACAGCTGCACAAGTCTTACCAACACCAACTCCGTGATACAAGAGGGCTGATTGATAAGGAGTAGTTGGTGATAAGAAATTGGACACAAACCGCTGAACAGGTGTCAACTCAAAGTCTTCCGTTTGAGAACAAGGATTATCCCCTCGTTTTACACGATCTTTAATGGAACTTTGAAGGGAATCCGCAAATTCTCGTTTATCCAAGAGTTTGGAAAGGAAAAAGGGATCTTTAATGTCAGGATACAACCACCCCTTCTTTTCCACTTCATCTTGGTCTTCATCAGGAAACACTTTCATTTTTAACATCTTTTGAATGAGCACATTGCGCTGTTTAAAAATCCTCTGTTTTTCTTCCAAGGGAGCATCAGGATCAGGTTCCCTGAGCCAAAGCTCAAGGAGTTTGGGTTCACTAGGATTTTCACTGCCGAGAAATTTACGCTCAAACTTG
>JACCDJ010283552.1_pt1 | contig 16498 bp, 11 predicted proteins | sample 7444481 | NCBI WGS metagenome assembly JACCDJ01 (sample SAMN15323435, study PRJNA562643) | freshwater metagenome | isolation source: river surface water | place: USA:Blue River Watershed | collected 2017-08-15 | reverse complement strand
TTTGAAAAGTACCCCCCTTCTCTTTATAAAAATCGTTTGAAGTTTCAAACTTTTTGTACAGTTTTAGGAGAATTGCCACTTGACTACAAAAATAAAGAAAAAGTTGTCAAAATTGTTCGTTTAATCTATGAAACAGATTTAAATGAACGAAATAAATCATTGGAAGGTTTTTTAAAAATTGTTGAACTTGATTATTTCTAGTTGATTAAACGAACTTAAGATTAAGGTATAGTCTAATCTTTTGCGTGAGCAAAAGTCATAATAATCTTTGGGATTATGTGGTTTAATTCGATGTTACACGAAGAACCTTACCAGGGTTTGACATGCCCAGAATTCTCCAGAGATGGAGAAGTGCCAGAAATGGAACTGGGACACAGGTGGTGCATGGCTGTCGTCAGCTCGTGCGTTGACGTGTACGGTTAAGTCCTGCAACGAGCGCAACCCTCGTCTTTAGTTGATATACTCTAGAGAGACTGCCAGTGTAAACTGGAGGAAGGTGAGGATGATGTCAAGTCAGCATGCCCCTTACACCCTGGGCTACACACGTAATACAATGGCATGAGACAATCAGAAGGTCGCCTGTCAAAGGTTAGATAATTTTCTATTAATGAACTGAATCTGTCAAACTCTGCCCTAGTTCGGATTGCTGGCTGCAACTCGCCTGCATGAAGCCGGAATCGCTAGTAATCGCCGGTCAGCTATACGGCGGTGAATACGTTCCCGGGCCTTGTACATACCGCCCGTCACACCAAGAAAGGATGTGGGAGGCGAAATTCTTAGTCTAACCGTTTGGAAGACGGGGCCTACCCTCACGCAACTGATCATGGTGAAGTCGTAACAAGGTAAGGCTACTGGAAGGTGGCCTTGGATCACCTCCTTTAATTTGGAAAAACAAAGTCATTCAAGACTTTTGAAGGGGACAAAGTCGATCCCCTTCACTCAACTGGGATCTTCTTTTTCTAAGAAAAAGAAGATCTCCCGTTGAAAGAACTTTTTTTTTTTTCTTTTGACTCTCCCTTTAAAAGGGGGGGGTCAAAAGAAAAAAAAAGCAGGGCTATTAGCTCAGTTGGTTAGAGCGCACCCCTGATAAGGGTGAGGTCGGAAGTTCAAATCTTCCATAGCCCACCCTTTTGAATTCGCTTTTTAGCTAGGTTCACTTGAAATTGAATAGCAGCTGACAAATATTGCTGCAAAAAAGAGGGTGCGTAGCTCAGTTGGTAGAGCACCGCCTTTGCAAGGCGGGGGTCGCAGGTTCGAGACCTGTCGCATCCACCCTCTGATCTTTTTCAGTTTAGAACTAAACTGAACTTTAAGTTCGACATAGAGCATCTTTCTGATTCTCTCTATTCAACTTAAAATATAAAAACTTCTTAGTTTTTATATAAGATCTTAAAGAAGGTCAAATGAAGGAAGGCTTACGGCGGAGACCTAGGCACCCAGAGACGATGAAGGGCGCAGGTACCGGCGATACGCTTCGGGGAGCTGGTAGTAAGCTTTGATCCGAAGATCCCCGAATGAATAAATTCCAAGAACTTCCTAGAGAATTCATATCTAGGAAAGAGGCAACCCGGTGAATTGAAACATCTTAGTAGCCGGAGGAAAAGAAAGCAAACGCGATTCCCTTAGTAGCGGCGAGCGAAACGGGAACAGCCTAAACCTGTCAAAAGGGGTAGTGGGAAGATCTCTAAATAGGCTTGATAAATGTGTCAGACGAAACAGCTGAATCCTGTACCATAGATGGTGAAAGTCCAGTAGTTATCAACAAAAGCTTGATCATATCCCGAGTAGCATGGGACACGTGGAATCCCGTGTGAATCAGCGAGGACCACCTCGTAAGGCTAAATACTCCTGGGTGACCGATAGTGAAGTAGTACCGCGAGGGAAAGGTGAAAAGAACCCCGGAAGGGGAGTGAAATAGAACATGAAACCGTAAGCTGACAAGCAGTGGGAGGTTGTAGAGACTGACCGCGTGCCTGTTGAAGAATGAGTCTGCGACTTATAGGAAGTGGCAAAGGTTAAGGAGTTATACCCGGAGCCTAAGCGAAAGCGAGTCTGAATAGGGCGATTTGAGAGTCACTTCTTATGGACCCGAACCCGGGTGATCTAATCATGACCAGGATGAAACTTGGGTAACACCAATCGGAGGTCCGAACCGACTGATGTTGAAAAATCAGCGGATGAGTTGTGATTAGGGGAGAAATTCCAATCGAACTCGGAGCTAGCTGGATCTCCCCGAAATGCGTTGAGGCGCAGCGGTTATGATGCACCATCTAGGGGTAAAGCTACTGTTTCGATGCGGGCTGCGAAAGCGGTACCAAATCGTGGCAAACTCAGAATACTAGATGTTAGAGTCGCTTAACCAGTGAAACATGCGGGGATAAGCTCGTGTGTTAAGAGGGAAACAGCCCAGATCACCATCTAAGGCCCCTAAATGATAACTAAGTGGAGAAGGATGTGAGAATGCTGAAACAACCAGGATATTCGCTTAGAAGCAGCTACTATTGAAAGAGTGCGTAATAGCTCACTGGTAAAGCGTTTTTGCGCCGACAATGGCCGGGACTAAGTTATCTGCCGAAGATGTGATATTTGTTTTCGAACTCTTAGAATTTTGAAATAAAAATTCTACAAATAAGATTCGAGGAAATAGGTAGGGGAGCGTTCAATATATGGGTGAAGGCCTAACGTAAGTTTGGTTGGACATTATTGAAGAGAGAATGTAGACTTGAGTAACGAAAACATTGGTGAGAATCCAATGCCCCGAAAACCTAAGGGTTCCTCCACTAGGCTCGTCCATGGGGGGTCAGTCAGGACCTAAGGTTAGGCCGAAAGGCGTAGTCGATGGCGAACAGGTTAATATTCCTGTACTGTTCTATTGGGAACCGAGTGACGAAGGAGACTAAACTATAGCTGTGAATGGATTGCGGCGGAAGCGTTTAGGCGTTGAGAGCTAGAAGAAAAACTATGCTTGAGCTAAGGCGTGATCCCTATCTTGTCATGAGGTAGTTAGTGATGTCCGGCTTCCTAGAAAAGCTTGAACTCCATAACAATAGAAACACCTGTACCTGAAACCGACACAGGTAGGTTGGTAGAGTATACCAAGGGGCGCGAGAGAACTCTCTCTAAGGAACTCGGCAAACTGGCCCCGTAACTTCGGAAGAAGGGGCGCCCTCTTTAAGAGGGTCGCAGTGACCAGGCTGTGGCGACTGTTTATCAAAAACACAGGTCTCCGCAAAGTCGAAAGACGATATATGGGGGCTGACGCCTGCCCAGTGCCGGAAGGTTAAGGAAGTTGGTTATTTATTTGATAAAGAAGCTGACGACCGAAGCCCCGGTGAACGGCGGTCGTAACTATAACGATCAACTTAGGGTTGTTGTAAAAGGTGACTATTTGCTGGAATCCCCTGATAGGCTATTAAAACCAAGTAGGTGAAATGTTAATAGTTATAGGGCAATCAGCAGGAAACTACTTTTGTGAAAACAAAAATCTTAGCTCTTTAAAAAAAAATCAAAACAAAAATAAAATTATGAATTTAGAAGATCAAATTAGACAAATGAATCAAGGTAAACCTGATTTTAAAGCCTATACTCGAAGAGTTCGAGAGCTTTTTCATCTGGATCCAATTACAATTAATCAAAAGAAATGTTATTTTTTAGCAGGTTTTATCGAAGGTGAAGGTTCGATTAGCATAAGTGCTAAGAAAAACGAAAATGCTAAATTCGGGGTCGAACTTGATCCCAATTTTAACATCACCCAACACGTGAATGGGGTCAAACATTTATATCTTGCTTTAGAGATGTTTCAAACGGGTCGAATTCGATACAAACATGGTAGTAATGCTACTTTAGTTTTTATTATAGAACCTAGAAAATCCTTGCAACAAAAAGTTTGTCCTTTCTTTGAAAAATATATGTTGGGACATGATCTATCTTCAAAAGTCAAACAAGTGAGATATCAAAATTTGAAAAAAATGTTAGATTTATTTGATGACAATGCTCATCTAGATAAGGATCGATTTATCAATGAACTGTTACCTATATGGGATTCCATGAGAATTCAAAAGCAATATCAAAAACAGACATTTCAATCCTTAGAAGAAGCTCAGGAATTTGTTAGAACTTTTCAAAAGTAGGATCCTCAGAGACTACATGTTGCCCATCTCTAGATAAACTTAAGAAAGAATCTTTTTTAGAGATGAAGATATAGTCCAACCTTATGTGAGAGCATAAGATCTACCTGCCTAAGGTTAAATGCTAGCTTTAGTAAAACTAAACTATATGCTGGAAAACCCTCTCCCTTTCATAAAGGGCATTTAGCTAAACTTTGCTAAGTTTAGAAGACAGCTGATCGGTACATCTTCTTAATTTGCCAAGAGATGTGAAAATTCGATCAGACACGGGGGCAATCAGCAGGGAAGAATGTTTGAAATGCGCAGACAAGGTAGGCAACCTTGAATCGGTCGATTTCTATAAACATAACCCTCAGAGACTATACGTTTGGGAATTTCTTATCAAAATAAATTATTATGTCAAAACTAGAAGCGCAATGGATTGTTGGCTTTGTTGATGGAGAAGGATGTTTTTATGTTGGAGTTACCAAAAATAGCTCCTTCACTTCAGGCTTTCAAATTCAACCCGAGTTTACAGTCGTTCAACATGAAAGAGATATTCAAGTTCTTTACGATTTAAAAGAACATTTTAAATGTGGAATTGTTTCTCAAAATCATCAAACACGATATCATTGGCGAGTTCGAAAACTTGATCATTTAAATGACATTGTCATTCCTTTTTTCGAGAAACATCAATTACGAACAAAACGTGGAATCGAATTTCAAAGATTTCGTAAGATTTGTTTAAAAATGAAAGAAGGTCTTCATTTAACACCTGAAGGTTTTGAAGAAGTTTGTCATCTTGCAAAAAATTTAAGAGTGAAATAAAAAAAGAAATTTAAGATAGAGTCCAGCTTTTCTCGAAAGAGTTAAGATTAACTGAGCAAAATTCCTTGGCCCGTAAGTTGGGTCCTGCACGAATGGCGTAACGATCACAGCGCTGTCTCGGAGAGAGACTCGGTGAAATAGACTTGTCCGTGAAGATGCGGACTACCTGCACTTGGACAGAAAGACCCTATGAAGCTTGACTGTAGCCTGTTATTGGGTTCGGGCTTTTCTTGCGCAGCCTAGGTGGGAGGCTATGAAGGTTTTCTTCCGGGAAAACTAGAGCCATCATTGAGAGACCACTCTGGAAAGGCTAGAATCCTAATGGTGATCTTTTATCAAGACACTTGACAGTAACAGGTAGGCAGTTTGACTGGGGCGGTCTTCTCCCAAAATGTAACGGAGGAGTGCAAAGGTTCTCTCAGTCTGGACGGAAATCAGACATTGAGTGTAAAGGCAAAAGAGAGCTTGACTGCAAGACCTACAAGTCGAGCAGGGGCGAAAGCCGGCCTTAGTGATCCGACGGTGCCGCGTGGAAGGGCCGTCGCTCAACGGATAAAAGTTACTCTAGGGATGGATCCTCGTCCCGCTTACTTCGAAAGAAGTAAGGCAATAATTGGGTGAATTGCAAGAAAGTCTACGTAAGCTAAGCTTATATGATAACTTGCAGCGAAGCGTATAAAAGGTTGACTCACTTATGTGAGATTGTTATACGAACGTTCAACGACTAGGAGGTGAGTTTATACCGAACAATAAACCTCCCACGAGCGCCCGACATCTTAAACCTGCGTTTTGAATCAAGTACAAAGAAATGAAAGAAGGCAAACATTCAACAAACTTAGAAGATTTTTTCAATCAACTTAGCAAAGTGAAACGTACTCGACAAAAAAAGCAAAAACTGAATCTACACAATCCCAGCGACCAAGTCGCTTAGATGTAGATAGGTAGGTTTATGATGATGACATAGTCTGAGCTTTAAGGAAACTTAAAGAAGTTAAGATAAAGAGCTTAACGATAACAACACTGAACAGGCTGATCTTCCCCAAGAGTTCACATCGACGGGAAGGTTTGGCACCTCAACATCGGGGCTTTCTTATAGCAATATAAGGAATGGATTTGGCTGTATGCTGGAATATCCGTTTCCTAAAAGGAATGTAGATATTCTATGGTTTTAGACTTTTCTTTAGAGAAAAAGATAGCTTTTAGCTTCTAAAATTGACACATAGAATTGCGGACAATCAGCAGGGAAGTCCTCTACTTATTCTAGAATAAGCATGACCCCTCAACGACTAAACGCCGAACAACCTACATGGTTGAAGATATAGTCTAATCTTACAGGCGACTGTAAGCTAATTCAAGGTTATAACTAATTTTTGAATTAGGGTTTCTCAGCTAATTTTATAAAATTCAAATTCAAAATTATGAAAAATTCACGCAATTTAAGAGGAGAAGCTCTTATGAAGTACAAACAAAGCTTAACACTAAGTCCTTGTCAAAAAGACATTATTGTAGGAACTTTGTTGGGTGATGCCTCAATGAGATTAAGTAAAGGTAAGCCTGTTTATGCAATCAAATTTGAACAAGGCATTCAACATAAAGAATACATTGAGCATTTATACCAGGTTTTTGAACCTTATTGTGGGACAGGTCCAAGAGAAAGATTCGTTGACAAAGAAGAAACTCGAAAATCAATTGGGTTTACAACTTATCGTCATAATGATTTTATCTTTTATTACAATTATTTTTATGAGATTCAGGGAAATAAATCTGTCAAAGTGATTCGTAAAGACATTCATAAGTTTTTAACCCCAAAAGCTGTTGCTTATTGGTTTATGGGTGATGGCACTTATCATAAAGATAACTCCGGGAATCGGAATTACTTATTTTCAACTCAAGGATTTCAAAAATCGGAATGTCAACGCCTTTGTGATGCTTTAAAATTGAACTTTAATATTGATTCGAATGTTCATAAAGATCGAGAAAAATACCGAATCTATGTGATTTCGTCGAGTTCACAAAAGCTCTTAGACCTAATGAAACCTTTTATTCATAATAATTTTCAATATAAACTATAAACTAGCTAGAAATATAATATAAATACGATGTCGGTTCATCACATCCTGGAGCGGTAGTACGTTCCAAGGGTTGGGCTGTTCGCCCATTAAAGTGGTACGTGAGCTGGGTTCAAAACGTCGTAAACTGCTTGCGACCTTACAAAGTGATTTGTATGTAAAATTTGCCTCATATCGGAGAAACCCTATCATAGGGTAACCCCGAGGGAAGTCGGAATTCGAAAAAAAAAACACCAATATGAAAAACAAAAAACAAAAGTTTGTCAAAAATTTAAAAGATAACAATGTCAAAATTTCTAAAGAACTCAGGGATATTATCCATGGCTATATCATGTCAGATGGTTATATCAACAACTCTGGGATTCTTACCGTTGATCAAAGTAAGCAACAAGAAAAATTTGTAGAGTGGCTTTATGAAAAATTGAAAGATGTTCGAACGGATTCCCCGATTCAAAAGGTTGTTAGAACTCATCCAACCACTCAAAAACAAAGCTATTCACTAAGATTTTCGACAAAGGATTTCTTAGTTGGGTTCCACAGAATGTGGTATAAACCCTACATAAACGAGAAAGGAGTGACAGTCTTCAAAAAAAGTCTTCCTAAAAGGATCGATGGCTTTTTTAATCCTACATTTCTGACTCTCTGGTTTGCTGGAGATGGGACAAAAATAAAAGGCTCAATGGGAGCTAAATTTGAAGTCACTCCTTTTTCTTCAGATGAAAGAAAAACATTGCAAAAACTTTTTAAACGAAAATTCAATATTGAAGTGAAAATAAATAAAGCTGGGATTTCAAGAGCAAACAATCAACAATGGACCCTCAATATGAATTCTTCTGAATATCAAAGATTTAGAAGTTTAATCACTCAAATGGATCTTATTGAAAGATACTTTCCTCAGAAATTACACCCTAAAGTTCACTAATAGTAGTGAAATCAAATTCTTGACCCCGTAACGACTCTGTTCTAGTTTATCTAGTAAGTCTAAATTTCAAAAATCAATTTAGGCTGCGGAAACGGCAGGATAACATTTATCCCATTAAAGAGATTTCACTTTAATGTAACATTTGTTATAAAACGGCAACTCTTTTATTCTTAAATAAAAGATGATGGTATAGTCTGCGCCCTAAGTAATTAGGGAATTATCCTATTTAGGAATTTTCTAAACTTTTTGATTCTTTCAAAAAGCTTTCTAAGAAAGAGCTCTTTAAAGTACAATTAAGCATGAAAATAGTCACGGAGACAGTTTGGTCCATATCCAGTGTGGGCGTTAGAGTATTGAGAGGATTTGAACTTAGTACGAGAGGACCTTTTCAAAGCAGTCAATAGTGTATTGGTTATCGTTCCAACGGTAGACGCCAAGTAGCCACACTGCAAGGGATAAACGCTGAAAGCATATAAGTGTGAATCCTACCTCAAGATGAGTACTCTCTAATGAAAGGTCACAGCAAGACAAGCTGTATTGTATCCCTTGGGATGCTAAGATAGGTGTTACATGTAAGGTCAGTAATGATTTCAGTGAAGACACACTAATGACCGCTAGATTTTGACCTAGTATAAGATTCAGCCAGGTTGAGCCTGGCTTAGACATAGAATGCTACGGCTACTTAAAGCCGTAGCTCTATTCTTTAATTATTGGTGTTCGACGTTAATCTTGAACCACTCTAACCCATCTCGAATTTAGATGTGAAAGAGATTAAGAGATTTCAAAACTTCATGGGGGACTGTGCGGGAACGAAATCTTAATGCCAATTTAATAATAACCCTTTCAATTCAATGAAAAAGAAAGATAAAAGAACCTTTTTCACACTTTCATTTTTCTGACTTCTTAGTTTTTGAGAGAAGTTGAACGCTTTTATAACCTTTTTAGAGAAAAAGCTAAGAAAAGGAGACTGACTTTTTTGATTTACCTTTTTTATTTGTATGAACGAATAAACTTATTTAGCTTTGCAGCTCTCGGGTACCTTTGGTACCAGAGGGCTAAAACATCTCTCTCGCATCTAAACTTATCTTTATTTAGCTAAAAAACTAAGAAAAGGGACCCGAGGGATGTCAAAAATTAAGAAGGAGGGTAGAGAAGAGTTGCACGAATTCTTTTTTTTTGGTATATTAGGGTTACCTGGCTTCAATAAAGAGGCTTGAATTCAAAATTATCTCTTTTATTCAAAAGAGAAATTTAACGGAGAAAATTCATCTTATTATTTAACTTAAAAACTATGACAGCAATTTTAGAACGTCGTGAATCTACTAGCCTATGGGCTCGTTTTTGTGAATGGATCACTAGCACAGAAAACCGTTTATACATCGGTTGGTTCGGTGTAATCATGATCCCTACACTATTAACTGCAACTTCTGTATTCATCATCGCTTTCATCGCAGCTCCTCCAGTTGACATTAGCTAGAAAAAAATCGGTGTCCTTCATCTGTAAAGATGTTGAAACAATTGGGTGAATTGCTGGAACCCGAAAGGCAACCAGCAGCCAAGCCACAAATGGGCTATCAAGTTTATAATTATAAATTTGATAAGGTTTTGTGGAAGGTTCAGAGACTAGTGTTTGAGTCCCAACAATAATAACACATTAGCGCCCAACCCCTGAATAATAGTTAGATCTGTCTAACATCTTTGATAGCTGCAAAAGATTTCAGGGTGAAGATATAGTCCACGCAAATTAGCTACACTTTAAAATTATGAATCCTTATTTCACTCTTTGATTCTTTTTTATATTTAGTAGCTCTTTAACCTTCTCTTATGTCAGTGAAACCTAGCTTTTGCTAGAAATTAGCTCCTTGTTTTAAAGAGGGATAGTCAGATGGTTAAACTTAAAAAAGATTTTAAACTTGGTAAAGTCAAGTTTATATGCCCCTGCTTTTTTATGAATTTGTAAGCGATGGTATCCGTGAACCAGTTTCAGGTTCTTTATTATACGGTAACAACATCATCTCTGGTGCTGTAATCCCTACTTCAAACGCTATCGGTCTACACTTCTACCCAATCTGGGAAGCAGCTTCATTAGACGAATACTTATACAACGGTGGTCCTTACCAATTAATCGTTTGTCACTTCTTATTAGGTGTTTGTTGTTACATGGGTCGTGAATGGGAATTATCTTTCCGTTTAGGTATGCGTCCTTGGATCGCTGTAGCTTACTCAGCTCCTGTAGCTGCTGCAACTGCAGTATTCTTAATCTACCCTATCGGTCAAGGTTCTTTCTCTGATGGTATGCCTTTAGGTAAAAACCTTTTTGCCCGCTTTTTCTGCAAAGAAAAAGATAGCACTCGTTTAAACGGAAAATCTCCTTTGAAAAATAAGGACAATTCCGTGCTAAACCGTATTCAACCAAGAAAATTACCAGGACTTTATATGGTCCACTGCTTAGAAAATGATTGGAGATATTATGGAGAATCCACAAATGTATCAGGACGGCTTGCTTCTCATCAGTCGCTCTTGAATCGTCAAATTCATCCAAACAAGGCTCTTCAACATGATTGGGACAAATATGGATCTGACTCCTTTCAGTTTATCGTTCTTCATTTAGGTGAGGAATGGGAAGATCCACCCACTCGTCGTTCAAAAGAACTTGAATATATCATCCAAAATCGAAAGATAGCTTATAATGTGCTTGACGGAATTCAAAGACCAGGAGACAAAAACCCTTTTTGGGGAAAAGTTCATACGGAAGAAACAAGACAAAAAATTAGAGAAGCTTTACAAGGAAAACCAAACGATAAACTTGGTCGAAAAATAATGATCGAGGGAATCGAATTTGAAAGTATTGCTCAAGCTTCCAGAGACCTTGGTCATTCCCGAAAACTCATTCGTAACCGTCTAGATGATCCGAATTACACGGATTGGCAGGATAATTCATGATAGAGAATCTTTCAGATTTTCTATCACCCTCTGGTACCAAAGGTACCTGAGAGTTAGTAGATACGAGATTCAAAAATCTATCGAAAGGTATTTTTAAAAAGGAAAAGAAATACGGGAAATGCCTAACGACCATCCCAAGGGGAGTAGAGAGCAAGCGCTTTCGAAAAGACGAGATCCTTTTTTCACATTTTAGCTTTTTAGCTAGGCTAAATAAGCCACGAGCAAAGCTAGGGGGTTGTGAAAAGGATATGATATGGTCTGATCTTTACGGTAACGTAAAGCTGTATGAATTCTCTTTTCGAAGTTTATATTAGAATTCAAATACCTTAAATAAGGTAGAAATACAGAGTAAGATTTAGCGAATCTTACTGAACATAAATGATTTCAGGTACTTTCAACTTTATGATCGGTGCGGCACGTTCCCCTGAAACATTTGGTGAAATTCCATATGGGGAAGGGGGGGGCTGGTAGAACAAACAATATTTTACCGCCCTAACTATTAATATTCCATACAGGTGTAAAACCTGTCACCCTGAACGCAGGGTGTAAAGCATACAGCAGCCAGACAACTGGTCTCCCACACTGAAGAATTCAGAACTCTTTGGTGAAGCTGGGGTAAAAGCACAAAAATAGGATGATTACTCCGAAGATAGTGCGAGCATGACTTTCATATTCAACCTAGACTTAACGGAAAAGGCATTGTGGGGTAAGAAAATGAATCTCTTATATATAAAACCATCTCTAAAAGTTAGTTAGGCTAATGTAATCAATATCTTAAGTGATAAAGGCTAACGCATGGAATATCATGCAGGGTAATTAACAACAGGTTTCAATCACCGAGTTGTTGCGTTCTAATAGACCCCAGGTGGAATAGAGAGCCCTAAAGAAGTCAATATGGAAATATAATGGAACATGTAAATACCTATACTCTCCCAATTTAATTGGGTAGGTCTGAAACCATATGAGTATAGGACGTAGGATGTCTCTGAAAGCCAATGCCTTTCTGTAATGGTAAGGATATGCCCACTAGAGACTGCGGTAAAAATATTGTATTAATTCTTTCATATGAATAAATTAAAATTATCAAAACCTTTGGTTCGAATAAGTAAATGGAATGCTGTTCCCTGGCCTAAGGTAAGGAAAACAGTATTTAAGTTACAAAGAATTATTTATAATGCCTCATTAAATGGTAATATTACAAAAGTTCGTCGTAATATTTAATTTATAAGGTCCCGGGAGGGGTTTTACTGGGAGCCGTATGCATGGAAACAGGCACGTACGGTTCTAACGGAAGGCAAGGAGAGTAATTGAATTGTCGATCCAACCTATTCCAAGCTGAACACAACATCCTTATGCACCCATTCCACATGTTAGGTGAATTCTACGCCTCGCCCTCTGTCCAACATTCTTTACTTATAGACAACTATAAGGATAGTTGGACTTTTCTAGGTTTTTGGATCCCAAAAAACTTAGTCAACGAAAAGAGAGGGATTGCAACTCGTCTTAACGGGGAAAATCTTGCTCAATTAGCTTTTTTCTATGAGAATCACTCAAGTTCGAATGCTAAAGAAAATCAAGACAATCCCGTACCAAATCGTATGTTCCAACTCTCTGGTACCAAAGGTACCAGAGAGTTAAGACAATCACCGGGTGTTTATATCATCCTTTGTATTGCAAATAATAAAAGATATTATGGACAATCAAGAAACGTTTCTGCACGGTTATCTCAACACAAATCAAGACTAAGAAATAACAAACATGAAGTGACAGAACTTCAACGTGATTTTAATATTTACGGAGAAGAGAACTTCGAATTTTCTTACGTTTTCGTATCTAGAGATTTTCCTTTAGATAAACGTAAAGCAATGGAAGTAGAACTCATTGCACGTTTTATTGGTATGGATCTTTGCTATAATAAAATTGGCGCAATAAACCATATAAAAGAAAATAACCCGTTTTATGGACATTCTCATTCAGAAGAAACCCGCAGACAAATTAGTGAATCTAAATTTCAATCGAATCTAGAGAAACCACAACAAGGTATGGCTATTTTACTAAATGGAGTCGTTTATCCTAGCATTTCAAAAGCTTCGCAAGAAACAAAACATTCACGTGATACAATTCGTCGTTGGTTAAACGATGAAAATCAAAAAAATTGTGTTCGTTTAGATGATAGTCAACCCTCTAAAAATTTAGATCAAGCAAATATTTTAGATCCACGAAGTCAAAATAAAGGTATTGCAAAAGCTTGTAGTATCTTTGGAGTCACTTATGAAAGTATTGCCGATGCGGCAAGAAAGAGAAATGTCAATCGCTCTATCATTCAAAGACTTTTACGAAACGATCCAGAAAACTGTTACTTGATTTTTTAAACTTGGCTTTGCCATAATAAAGTACAAAGCCACTCTCAACATAATACGAAATCAAAATTATTTAAACTTACCATCTTAAACTTTAAAAGACTAAGCTTTTTAGCTAAGCTAAAAAGATTATAAACTTGGCAAAGCCAAGTTTAGGTAAGAGGTCACATACGGAAAAGGTGTAACGACCATCCTACTAGGAGTAGACACAAGCGTGTCGAAATGACGAGGCCCCAAAAAAGAAATGGGGTGAGATATGGTCTGATCCCTATGGTGACATAGGGCAGGTGATTTACTAAAAATTAGTATTTTAACCGGGTAAGGGTGCGATCCTTACTGAACATAATTGGTAGCTGGTGTATTCGGTGGTTCATTATTCTCAGCAATGCACGGTTCATTAGTAACTTCATCTCTAATCCGTGAAACTACTGAAAACGAATCTGCTAACGAAGGTTACAAATTCGGTCAAGAAGAAGAAACTTACAACATCGTAGCTGCTCACGGTTAAGCAAAATTGACCCTTCTAAACTCTAAGCAAGTTTATATACTATCTTAATAGTATAGAATCGAAAGATTCGTCGAAAATCGGGTGAATTGCGGGAAACCTTCTTATGTTTATTTCTGATAAAACAAAATCATAATGGCAATCCGCAGCCAAGCCATAGATACATCTATGGAAGGTTCAGAGACTACTGGAGAGGTTGAGTCCTCTTAATTACCAGATTTAGCTCCCGACTCCCTTAATCTGTCAACCAGAAGGGAGATGATATAGTCCAGACATTAGGGAAACCTTTTTAAGCTTTTTAGCTTAGCTAAAAAGCTTATAAACTTGGCAAAGCCAAGTTTAGACAATCTGACTTTGGTCGTTTAATCTTCCAATACGCTTCATTCAACAACTCTCGTTCATTACACTTCTTCTTAGCTGCTTGGCCAGTAATCGGTATTTGGTTCACTGCTTTAGGTTTATCAACTATGGCTTTCAACTTAAACGGGTTCGTCTAACGACTTGAGCCCCTTATACATGTGAATGTATTCGAACAACTGGGTGAATTGTCGAGAAGCCTAACATCAAAAAATAAAAAAAACTATTCAAATAAAATAAAAAAAATTATGGAAAACTTACAAAATATTACCAATAAAGTTGAATTCATAGATTTTTTAAAAAAAGAATCTAATGACTCTTCAAACTTTATTTTAGAAAGAATAGATAGAAATGTTGAAGAAATAAAGACTTTCGCTTCAATTACGCACAGACACCATATTATCCCTAAACATCAATCTGGTCCTGATAAAAAATTCAATATTATTGAGTGAACTATTGAAGAACATGCTGAAGCTCATCAACTTTTATATCTCTGTTATCAAGATAAAAATGATATAGCAGCCTTTCATATGATAAGTGGTCTTGTCAAACAAGGTCAACAAATCATTTGGACTCTTAATCAAGAAAAAATGAGACAAAATCAAAGAGGTTTTTTTAGTTCAGAAGTTCAAAAAGAGCTTGCAAATCGACCCAGAAAACCAAGAACCCCTAAAGCTAGGAATGAATTTGTTATTCAAGCTCTCTATAGAGGTATTCTTTTGGAACATATAGAAACTAAAACTGAATTTGAATTCTTTGATTCTGTATCTATAATAGAAATAGCTACAGAACTTATGTCACATCCATTCCTTGAAAAAGACAGACCAAAATGGGAACAAGAAAAATATAAAAGTCAAACTTATATCGTTCAAGGATTAACAAAATGAATTACAGGTAATATTAGTACAGATAAGAAAATGAATTTTTCTATTTTGGGTTTTAGAGTTATAGGGATTAGAACTCAAATTGAATAACTAAATAGTTTTTAATCAAAATTTTTTGATTATGGTAACTCGCAGCGAAGCCAAGGATGGGCATATTTTTTTAAAACTAAAAAAATTAGTTTCCTTGGAACGTTCAGAGACTAGAGCTTGAGTCCCAACAATAAGAGCTCACTAGCGCCCGGCGACTCTATTTAAGAAATCTATTTAGATTTATAGAGTCGATGAAATAGTCCAATACCTTGAATTGTTTTCAGATAAATTGATTTAGCTCTAGTTTTGCTTTTTAAGCGGACTCTATCTAAAAAAAAATAAACAATTCATAACCTAAACTTTTGAAGTTTAAGTTATTCGAAAGAAAGGATGTATATTGTCAACTTCAACCAATCAGTAGTAGACTCACAAGGTCGTGTATTAAACACTTGGGCTGACATCATCAACCGTGCTAACTTAGGTATGGAAGTAATGCACGAAAGAAACGCACATAATTTTCCACTGGATCTAGCTTCTGTAGACGCTCCAGCTGTGAACGCTTAATTTTTTATAAACTTATATGTCCCTATTTGGACCATCCAAATAAGGACATATAAGTTTAGCTTTATCACGCTTCAATAAATAAGTGTGACGAAACGGCTTTTCTATCAAAGAATAGGTCGAATGTATAACTTTATTAGATTGTACATTCGACCTATTCTTTGATGATTTCTTTTTAGTTACTAACGTGCATCTTAACCTTGCAAAATAAATGAAGAGTTTTCACTAGACACACCTAAAAATTGCAAAGATATAGACTAATTAAAGCTAAAAAAAGATAAAACGAACCTACTTTCAATACATGAGTTTCAAACTTTTGTCAAACTTTATTATAAAAACCAGTATTGACATTAAAATGTATTCTGTGATAAGATAAATAGTGAAAGATTTTAAAAAATTATAATATAATTTTTTAAAATTGAGCTTAATGGTCATTAATTTTATTAAATCACATTTGAAAGTATGAAAACGAATCTTAAAAAAAAATTATCAATGGAAAAGTTAGGAAGTAGTTCTCTTTTATTAACGTGCAATTTTTCACTAAAAAATGAAGAAAAAGACGAAATTAATAAAATAAGAGAAGCAGCAAAACTCAACAACGAGACGCTGCACAAAGACGTGGCTACGTTTGGTTCTTCTACCTTCAAGTACGTTGGAGAAGAATTCTACGAAGGAGACGTTTTCGTAGGAACAAACGAAAAACTTGGGAAAACTTTGTTCAAATTTAAAGGTCAAACTGGTGCTAGTGTTTTGTTTCAACTAATCAAAGACAAACTTGTTGAAAAAGCACTGCTAAACAGTGGCGTATCTCAAATTTCATACGCTTTCCAAGTTGATCCAATAGAATCGGAAGACTTAGAAAGTTGGATCGGAAAAGTCCAAAACTTTTGCCGACAAAAGAAAAAGTTTCGTGGTTCTGTATTTTTAGACGAC
>JACCDJ011335212.1_pt1 | contig 16527 bp, 32 predicted proteins | sample 7444481 | NCBI WGS metagenome assembly JACCDJ01 (sample SAMN15323435, study PRJNA562643) | freshwater metagenome | isolation source: river surface water | place: USA:Blue River Watershed | collected 2017-08-15 | reverse complement strand
GGGGATTTTGGAGAAATTCGTTTAGGCGATCGACTGCTTCGTTGAAGTCCATTGCCCAAACTTTTGCTTCTAAAATACTGCCAGTGATCTGCATGTCAAACGGGATAGTTCCGCGAAACGCAAAGTCATCTGGTAGCTCTGTGGTAACAGTGAATTCCTGCAAGTTTTTTGCTCGGAAAATTAAGTTGGTGGCCATGTCTGCTGAGTTCATCGATACGCCTTTATGTCTTTGTGCTTGACTATCAGAAAGTTATACACTTTGTCTTTGTACTTAAGAGGCAAGTCCAAATGCACAGTAATTTCAGGACCATCTCGTTCGTTGATCAGTCGATCGTTGCCAACTGTGCCCACAAACGGAATCTTGTTCCAGTGTCCAAACACACGATCACCAATAGACCATTTGGCTTTATAGCGATTTGCTTCAAAGTACTGGGCCAGGTTCGACATTGGGTTTTACAAATTGATCTTCGTGGCACATAATTTCGAATGTGTCCCAGAGCTTTTCAAATTTAGCATCGTAGTAAGACTTCAATGCTTGCCACTTGTCTGTGTCTGCGTTTTGTTCCACAAACAATTCAATGTCGCTGGTGACACGCCAGCACTCGAGAATCTGTTGTTCTAAATCAAATCGATCAGTCATTACCATTCTTCCTTTGCTTTCTTTGCTTCACTCACAATCTTCTTGCCTAGTTCCCACAGTGGATACCAGAAGTATCCAATTGCAAACCCCCAGGCAAAAGGTCCCAATGCGTCTAAAAAGGCACTCATACAATCTTTCCAATTCCCAGATAAATCAGTTCATCCAGTTCGCGTTGATAGTCCTGTCCCAGTCGTCGCTTTTGATAGATAGCAGTGATCAGCTCGGTGCCTGTTTGATTAGACACCTCCATGCCCATACCACGACGCTCTAACTCTTCAACTAGATCTTCTGTGTCAAAGTCATCTAGATCTACATCAACATAGGTTTCAACTAGGACTTCGGGCATTTTATTTTCCTACAGGCAAGTTAGGCACAACGCCTGCGCCAAGCACCAGTGTACCACCTTTGAAGTTGCGGATACCTTCAGCCATGATCACAGCAGCTTCGGCCTGCTTCATACGAGTCTGTGCATCCATGTACTGGATAGCACCAGCATTTGAGTTCAGTGCGGCAATACGTCGAGCTTCGGCCTGTGCAGTTGCTACTTCGACTTCCTTCTGTTTCAACTCGTTCTTGGCTTTGACCAGTTCATTGGCACTGGCAACAATAGCATCAGCAGGCACAATATTACGAATCAACACTTGGCTAACATTGATCATACCGTCCAGCTTTTCATCTGCTAGTGTACGAGTAATAATTTCACGAATGTCTGCCTCCATAGCCTGTCGGTTGTCGGCCATATCCAATGCTTCGTACTTGCGTGATGCCTTGTAGATAGCATTACGGGTTGCGTTGAACACATAGTTGTACATCAAGTACACATCGCCGTTGTGATTGGCGTGAAACGATTTGTTCTTGGTGTTGTACAAGTCGCTGACATTGGCTTGATTGATGTTGTAAACAACCAGCGCATCAAAGTCCTTCATGGTACTGTTGTCTTTGGCCAGCGGATTCAAGTCCTCTACTTTGACACTGACATCCTTGATAGGGAATGTAAGCACACTACCGATCAGCGTTTGGTTGAACGAACCAGGCAACAGTTCATTGCCACTGACCTGTTTGTCAAAACCTACACGCAGACCAACCTCACCAGTTTCAATTCGAGTGCAGCCGGTCAAGAACACAGCACCAAGCATGGTTGCCAGAATAAACATACGTTTCATATTAAAGAACTCCAGTAGAAAAAAGATAAAAACAAACAACAAAACCAAGTGCGAAATACAAGGGCCGTAGCCAGAAATCGTTGATCATATCAACTCCTTAGAAAAGAACAACAATGAAACCCAACAGCATGGAAGCAATCAGTCCACACATTATAGCAAAGGCCACAGTTTTTGTCAACTGCCATCGCTCCTTGTTGGTACCTTCTCTAAATAATGTGATCAGCACACCGATCACAACACTGAGCAGTATCCAAACACCAATCATTCTAATCATTTGCACACCTTTAAAATATCATCTGCGGGCATTGACGCTTTGATAGCTTCAAGACGGCACTGCGAGTTTTGATGTTCTCTCCAGGCCATTCCTGCTAGTGGCAAACCAATAAAAGCCGCGCACAACAGCACTACCCATTTCATATCAGTGTCCATCTGTTACCTCCGGTACATCTTGCCACTCCGACCATTGCATGTTTCGGGCACTGTCGGGGAAAGGTCCCAGCCCGGCATAGATGGTCATATCTACTTTCTGTCGATACTGCAAAACACGCTCCTTGGCATAGCAAGGAATATGATCCTCGCTAATGTCCACGGTGCTGTCTCTAGTAAGCCAGCGCATTTCTATCATCATTCAGCCTCGTCGTAGTAAGCAAACTGACCCCAGGGCGGAACAATGGTAGTGGTACCATGCAAGATCCACACAGTGTCTGCGTAGTTCTCATCGCCCCACGAACCAAACGGGTAGCCGTCTGTGAACACAACCAGTCGCTTGGGCTCGATTTCTTCGGCCTTCAAATACTTGAAGATGCAATCAAAGTCTGTGCCACCACCACCTGACACTTCGTAGTCGCAGATACTATCCAAGTTGTCTGAGTCATATTGTGCAGGATTGTATGCATCAGTATCAAAAGTGATAACGTGAATACGATATGCAGGGAACGAGTCCATGATGCCTTGAATCTCACCCAAGAAATCTTTCAACATCTTTTCTGAGATCGAACCCGAAGCATCCAGTGCAATAGCAATATCAATCATTGGGTCCAACTTCATACCAGGCATCACAGCATCCATGTGCCAACCTTTGCGACTGGCTCGCATCCAAGTGTAGTCACTCTTGATAGTGCTCTCCAATTGCATGCGAAGCAGTTCGCGCCAGTTCATCTTGGGCTCAGTCAAGTCTTGTATCAGACGCTTGACACCTGCGGGCAAGTTACCAGCACCGTCCACAGTGGCGGCCGCCGCCAACATGGCTTCTTTGATCTCGTCACGGATTTGTTGACGTTCTTCGGGAGTGAGCTTGGGACGACCCTTGCCTTCACCTTCTTCACCGTCACCGTCACCTTCACCATCCATGTGCTCGTCGATCATTTTGTCCAACAAGTCATTGATGTTGATTTTGTCTGCTTTTTCGTACAAGGCATCGTAGATCTCTTCGGAGCTCATGCCTTCATACTTGCGATCATACAAGCAAGGCACTGAAGTGATCATTTCACCTACCTTGTGTTTTACCAAGTCGCCGTTTACTGCAAAGTCATTGGCAATGTTCCACAACTGCGGATCGCGATCACCGCGGCGACCAAAGTGATCATAAACGCAGTGCAACACCTCGTGTCCAAACAAGAACTCAATCTCTTTGGGACGCAACAGTTTAATGAAACGGGTATTGTAGTAGAAGTGACGACCGTCTGTTGCGGCAGTGGCACACCACTCATCTGCGTTGACCAGTTTGAGTCGAGTTGCAAGGTTGCCAAAGAAACTGGCCTTGAGCAACAGGCCCACACGGGCAGTGATCAATTGTTCGCGTACTTCGCGATCCAGTTTGGCATCCATGGGGCCAATAAGGTTAGCAAACTTTTTGGCATCGTCTTTGGTAGCAGTGGTGCCGGCTGTGGCATGCAGAACGTTGGGGGTAAAATAGTGCATGTGGGTCCTTTGTTGTTTATGTGTATATTATAGCAGATTGCGATTTATTGGTCAACTTGTAAAAAGTAATACTCAAGTACTACCTAAATTCAAGTACTTTAGTTGGAACCAACTCTGGGCTTGCTCACTGTAAAAGTCCAAACAAACTTGGTCTTCGTAGTGCATGTTGGGCCCACCTGGTCTTGCATGCTCATTTGGCACTAGTCCGCGATGGTGGCGATATGTAAAACCCAGTTCACGTTTGAGCCGTGGGCGTATGGCCATGCCCATGCCATATTGTTTGAGTATCTTGGCGTAGATGTCTGACCACTCTCCGGGGCGGTGAAACACAATCAGATTCTTTTTTACTGTGACACGGGGTGACATAGCAGGAACCAACTCAGTGTTTTGTCGCTGTCGACATAGATGCGATAGTCGCCATACTTAACACAATAGGCCCAGGCAGGATTGATGTCGTTGTCTTGGTATGCATCTTGGTTGTATCGCTTGTTTTGCTTCATTTGGTCGCGAGTCTCAACGTCTTGACTCCAACCAAAATGTTCATTAAACCAACGACGACAGCGATCAAAGTCTAGCACACCAGTGCCAAAAGATGCGTTCTTAGAAAATTCAATAAGGTAAGTGTAACCATACTTGGTATACCTACCATCCATCTTTGTGATTTTGTAATGCATAGTTATAAAAGGAAAGGGCTGTGCATCCACAGCCCGTGTATTTAATCTACACAGCCCTTTGACCTTTAGGCGCTAGCCTGCAAGATGTACTTGCCGAAACGCTGATGGAACTCGTCGAAGTTCTTCAACTTGGTTGGCAGGAACGGCAGGTCGTATGTAGTCAAAGCAATACGAGCACCCATAACAGTCAACTCAGTTTCAAAGTTCTTCATCATGTAGCCCAGGAAGTTATCGGCCATTTCGTGGAACTTCTTGTCCTCTACTTTGGTCTCAACAGCGGCCTTGAGCTCGTAGCACATGGAGATCACCAGCGAGTACATGGCTGACACTTCTTTGACCTGCAAGTCCTTGACTTTGCCTTCCAAGATGTCTTTGGGGTTAGGCATACGGCTTGCAACCTTGCGGTGAGCCATAAACTTCACCGCAAGACCCTCGCCTACAGTACCTGCAATCAGGTTCATGATAGTGTCGTCGTCATCGCCTTCGTCCAACAGCTGACTTACAAAGGTCCACGAACGCGGAGTAGCAAATGCACGGCTGGCGCTCTTAGCGTCAAAGTCGTAGAGGTCCTGCTTGGCAAAGCTCAAGTAACCAACCACGTCCTTGTGGATCTTGTTCATAACAGCCCACTCTTGCCACGAAGCAAAGTCTACCTTCATCTCTTGGTGGATGAAGCGGTTTGCCAGCGGAGTCGGCATGCGATAAGTCACACCCTTGTCGCTTTCACGGTTACCTGCGGCAACCATAACAACATTGTCGGGCAGTCGATACTTGCCAATGCGACGGTTAAGAATCAGTTGGTAAGCCGCACTCTGAACTGATGCAGGTGCTGAATTCAGTTCGTCCAAGAACAGGACCACAAGAGGATACTGGCTGGCCAGTTCTTCGTCGGGCAGTTCCACAGGGGGAGCCCAATCCATTTTACCTGAGTCCTTGTTATAGAACGGAATACCACGAATGTCTGTGGGCTCCATCTGACCCAAACGCAAGTCGATCATTAGACCGCCAAGCTCATTGGTGATACCCTCAACCAGTTCACTCTTGCCAATGCCGGGAGGACCCCACAGGAACAAAGGACGCTGAACTTTGAATGCTTTGAGCAGGGATTTACGAGCCTGGACGGCTGTAACGGTACGAGAGTCTGACATGGGCTGTGCCTTTCAAGTTAATAAGTTTATATTGTAGCAGATGTTGATTTATTAGTCAACTGTTGATTGTAGCAAAAGGACTGAGAACTTCTTGTGGTTCTGCCACTTCCTTGGGCTGTTCGTAGACCCAGCTCACTGGAATCTCCAGCTCGCGGGCCACTTCCATGGGACTCTTGCCTTTTTCCAGCAGGTCCTGGATGTCTGCGTCTAGTTCGCTCATGCGACTCATACTGTCTCCTTCATGCAATATTCAAACAAAATCCACTTGGCGCGGTTCAACGTCTGGCGCTGATCTTCCATGATGTTGGCCAGCGTGTCGCTGTCGTAAGGACCATACGCAACCATCTCTTGGCAGTCGCTCAGGAGGCTGGCCGCCATCATGGCCGGACCTGAGAAGCGGAATGTGATGCTTTGTTCAACTGCTTCACGCATCTGTGCCTCGGTGCAACCATACATGCGAATGTCGCGTTTTTGGCTTTCGTTGAGTTCCTTGTACATTCCTGGCTCCTTTTTGTTACGCTATGTCAATATTATAGCAAATTGGGAATTATTGGTCAACCCAAAAAAAAGCCCCGCAAAATTGCAGGGCTTTTGTAGTACTTGAGTATTACTTTTTAAAACTAGTACTCTAGTACTACATGGTAGGGCCGTTGCCGTTGCGAAACCCAACAGCCCCGCCCTCTGCTTCGATACGCTTGATTACGTCTTCAAACAAGATGGGCCGAAAGTCAGTTTGCTCCACGCATACGCAATGGTAGCGAACATCGTTTTCTGTTGAGTACAATACAGTACCAGTCTTGGCATCAACACCACGTGCCTTCTTTACTCTTGTGGCGTGCAAGTGTCCGTGAATGTTAGTGCCAAAACGGCCCAACGATGCTTCATGCACAGGGATATGACTCAAGATCATTCCGTTTAACACATGGTATGCCCGCAACTCACGGAAGTACTCACGGTATTCCTCATCACGGAAGATGTCGTGGTTGCCGCGGATCAACACCTTGTCGCCGTTCAATCGATGCAATGTCTTCAATGCCTTACGGTTGATCACAACGTCACCCAAGTGATACACCTTGTCCGAAGGACGCACAGTTTCGTTCCAACGGCGCACCATTTCCTCGTCCATCTCATCAGGGTCATCCCAGGGACGCAACTTCACAGTCTCATCATCGGGGTGCGTGAAGCGACAGACGCCGGCATGGCCAAAGTGCGTATCGCTAACCAAAAATACTGCTGGCATCTTGTGCTCCTTTCTTAAAAGTCTAAGTTCATCTTACGCCAGGCTTCATCGTCTGGCTTTTCGTTTTCATCGTATGTCCAGCCCAGTTGTTTCATCAACTTATGCTTGACACGCATGTTCGGGATACGAGTCTTTTCGGTGTCCTTGAATCCCATCATAACACCAACCTCGGCCACTGCACCACTACGGCACAGACCTGCCATGCAATGCACAACCACGTTCATGCGCTTTTTGAGTGCATGTTGCAACAGACGCACAATTTCTGCGGCCTGCTCGTCTGAAATCTTTGCTTCGTCTGGGAAGCCGTCTTTGTCTTCGGCATCCAAAAATTCAAAGCGATGAATTTCTTTGAAGTCATGTGCAGGCTCGGGCCACCAAGTGGGTGCAGGATCCATGATTTGGATCAGCATCGAGTTGGGTCCAGCATTGTGATGATACCGCATGGGCACATCAGCAGCCGCTACATTTTCAATCCAGGGCATTGTATTCTCCGTCTAATGTGTAATTGTAGCACAACGGGCATTTTTGGTCAAGTACTACTAAGGTATTACTTCTTGCCAAGTGTGATCGCCCATGTATTTGACCTGCATCAGGTACTGGTAATCTTCGGGTACACCTGTGCTCCAATCATTGGGACCTGTGAGTACTAACAAATTTTTGCCATGCCGTTTGTGCCATACCAACCAGTAGCAATGGCCCATGACAATTTGAAAATTGTATTCGGCGGCGTAGACTGCGTCGGTGACGTCTAGTCTGCGTTTGATGTCTTGTGCTTGTTTTTCTAACACAGCCACCAGTTCCATGATCCTATCGTATTCTTGCTGGGCATACATCCTAGCATGATTGATCATTAGATCCTTTTGTTTTTCAACAGGGACCAGATCAAATTTAGGACCCAGTGTACTGGTGGCGTAAGGCGTTATGTTTCGGTTAAGAAAGTGTACTAGAGTGTTGCCAGTGGTAATGTCAAAGCTGTCTCTACCCTTGGCTGAGTTTGGCTGCTCAGAATCAGCCATGGTCCTTGTAACGTCGTCGCGGCGCAACCTCTGTTTCTTTGTACAGATAATCACGACTCACTTTACCTGCTTCGATTTCTTTGATAGCAGTGATTACATGACTATGTTTAGGACCACTCACTCTCGGAGCATCACCACGGCCTAGTTCTCTGGCACGACGAGCACCAATCAGCACCAAATCATAACGATTGCCAACCATGGCCACACAGGCTTCGTTGCTCAAACCCAAGGTCTCTTCATATTGCAGTAGTTCTTGCTTATTCATCATCTTCCTTTGTTGTTAAACCGTTTGAATGTCTGTCTGTTGTATTGTCCAAGTCTTGGAACAATCGCTTTTCTTGTTGTGTGAGTCGGTCCTTGTGTGTTTTGCGTGGGTTGCCACACAAATAACAATGCGGATTCCCACAGTCCATGGCATGATGTTTTGCCAGTCGATGCGGTTGTTTAATATTTGTTTGATTAAACGTACCGTGTGATTTGGCAATTTTTACTTGCCGGGCAATGGCCACGTCAGTTTTGTGCCGACGTCGAGAATTGATGTACTTTGCTAGATCGTTACTCATACAGTATTTAATGGTGGTAGAACTCATTATAGCAAGTTCTACCACTGCTGTCAAGCAAAAAGATTACGCAACAATGGTTCTTTATAGATCATTTGGGAACCAACCACAGCCAGCACCGCAGATCCGATGTAAACTGCTCTGGGCCAGCGTTCTAGTATGCGGTTGACCATGGTAGAACCAAACAGGATAATTGGCACCGAAATCAACAGGCCAAAGATTATGATCCACCAGTTACCTCCAGCTGCCGCAGCGATACCTAGAGCATTGTCTATGCCCATCACAGCGTCGGCCATGAGAATTGTGCCCATGGCACCCCAGAAGGTATCTGCTGTGTGATCAGCGTGTTCTTCTTTGTCAGCAAATGCCAACTTCCAGGCAATGTAGAACAAGGCCAGGCCACCTACCAGTCGCAGTCCAGGCACGGTCAGCAACCAAGTTAGCACCGCCACGCTGGCAAAACGTATGCCAATGGCACCCACTGTGCCCCAGATGATGGCTCTGCGACGCAGGTGCGGGGGCAGTTTGTTGGCCACCATGCCGATGATAAGTGCGTTGTCACCAGCTAACACAATGTCAATTAAGATAACGGCCAGAACGGCCCATGCAGATGCGAGAATTAACTCCATGAGAGTCTCCTTGTAAGAATTGGTCTTGCCAAGGACCCATTCCCCCTAGCACCGAGCATGTTCTGCGACACGCTGTATTGACGATGCTAGGACCTACAAAGTAGGCAGGCTACTCCCCATGAAGTATTTATATCAACTATTTAAAACACGAGCTACAGAAGTGATGACAGCGGCAATGCGACCAATGTCACGCAACTGTTCCACAGTGTAGCCTTCTTGTTTTAGAGTCTCGTAGTGAGCCTTTACACAGAAATGGCACTTGCCAACAATACTAGCTGCCAGGCTGTAAGCCTCGAAACGAGCTTTGGTAGTGCCACCGTGGCTAGCAATAGCGTTCATACGCAATTGTGCTGGCAAACCTTTTAAGTTTTCGTCATCGGCCATCTCAACGTAGGGATACCAAACGTTGTTTTGTGCCATGATTGAACCAGCTGTGAGTGCGGCATCACGCTCTTTGGCATCGGCCAGGCCACTTTGAATAAAAGTAACCAGCTTGCCGTTGCCTGTAGCAAAGGCCGCAGCCAATGCAATTGCTTCTGCTTCCTCAGGTGCCAAGGTACTGCGTTTGATCACAGCATCCAAATTTAACTTGGTGTCCTTGGCATACTCAGGAAGTCCTTCTTTTAATTGATCTACCCATGCAGTCATTTTTGTTCTCCTCGACAAGAGGGACAATGTTCCCTCTTGAGCCATTCAAAATAGTCACGAAAGTTCATAGTTGTCTCCTTTAAGCAATAATCAAGCCCGCAATGACCAAGGCAATTACAAACCAGAACACAAAGTCGGCCGCTCGATTACGATGGTGTTCGAGCTCCTTCTCAGTCAAAGGCTCTAGCCGACGTTGTTTTTGTTTGTTTTTAATCAAGGTCTGTATTAGTACGGGCTTCATACTGGTTCCTTACTTTAGAGTTTCGCCGCCCACTGTGCGGTTGCATGCACACAGCTCGCCAGTCTGCAAGGCATCAAGCACACGCAGAGTTTCTTCTGGGCTACGGCCAACGTTCAAGTTGTTCACAGTAACGTGTTGGATTTCGTTGTTGGGGTCAACAATAAATGTTGCACGAAGTGCCGCACCTGCTGGAGCATAGAACACACCCAGTTGTTCAATCAAGCTCAACTCACCACGCTGTGTGTCAGCAAACTGGTGGTGTGTGATCTTCTTCAAGTCAGCGTGAGCATTTTGCCATGCTACCTTGCAGAACTCATTGTCTGTGCTGCCTGTGAGCAATACTGCATCGCGGTCAGCAAAGTCTGCGGCCAACTTGTCGTATGCCACAATTTCAGTTGGGCAAACGAATGTAAAGTCCTTGGGGTAATACACAATCACTTTCCACTTGCCTTCGAAGCTTTGTTCGTTGATGGTATAGAAAGCGTCTTCGGGTTGTCCGGGCTTGACGCCAGTGATTGCAAATGGTGCTAGTTTATCGCCTACAGTTTTCATATTTTCTCCTATGTTAAATGAAACTCAGTGTTTGTACTGATTCACTATTATATAGCATAGGAGATGCCTAAGTCAAGGCATTTTGCCATTGATTTTTTTAATGATGATAATAGTATGTGTCTTTGCGTTCGTTGGCAAAAAGCCAGGGATAGATTGGGGTAGTGAACTTTAGACTTTGATAACCCACTTGCCCCATGTACTCAGACGGCACCGCGGGTTCGCCATCAAGTTCGCAGGTGCCCGAATCCTCCATGGTAAGACGCATGTCTAGACCTTCAATACGGATACTGTGTATGTGTAACATGGCGCCAGTTGGCCGGCCACGAACTTCAATACGAAGCTCATGTTCGATTGTTTCGTCGCTATCGGGAATAGTATATTTGAATCTAGTGATGTCAGTTGATAATTGTTTTGTGGTCACAATCTCATTATCAATTAAAATAAACACAAACATCGCAGGATCGTCTACTGTTCCAGAAAATTCTATCTCTAGCAACGCTGTTTTTGCATAAGGAATCTTGCCATCAGTTATAATTGAATAGATACTCAAGACTATCTCCGTATGTTTTTTTAAATTCTAACTCACTAAAAAATGGCAAGTTAGGAGTACGCACAGCACTGCCATTATCAAGGTAAGCAATCCATTGCTGTCCCAACAACTCTACTTTTTTTCGAGTGTACCAAGTAAACTGCGGACTGCTTACTTTTCTGGCTAATTCAAGGTATGTGTCGTTAGGGCAAAACTCGTGTATGTATTGTTTTATAAACTGTTTGTACGAATAATAGTTTTCGTTGACAATGATTCGATCAATGTTGTGCCACATATAATCTTCAAAGCCTTGGAAGTTAAAAAATGCACTGGTGCTTGCACTAGTTGCAAACACGCTGTCTCTTGGAGCAAATATTTGACTTTTAGTTGCGGCGTAGAACCACCATCTTGCTTCTAACACAGTGTCAATAGGACGTTGTGCTAGAGCAAAGAATTCTGTGCAAAATTCCTGCAGTGATGGTTCAGTTATTAAACTACGCCATGGCTTGAGCAATCCTTGATATCCTACTACGTCAAAGAAACTTTCGTCTAGACTGGCGGTGAATTCATCACCTCCATGGCCGTTGATCATGATACCATCAAAGGTAGTCTCTAGATACACATCTCCGCTGATGTCCAACATTTCCAATGTGGGATAATTTTGTTGCAAGTACTCAAAAAACTCGCGGTTTTCGTAAACGCTGAAAGGGGAGTAAAGCACACGCAATTGATCTAGGTGTGTGGTATGTTTTAAGAAGCCTGCTACCAAACAGGTTGAGTCGATACCACCACTCCAGCACAGGTTTAGGTTTTCACCTGTGTTGATGTAGTTGTTGACTCGTTGTGCTATGACTTCTTCGAAGTCTTGTTTTGCTTGTGGAGGTTGCCAAATGCGTTGAACAGCAAAGTTAAATGGCCCTGTTACTGTGCATGTTCTATCCACAGGATCGCCTGCAGGGAAAGTGGAGAATAAGCTGTTGAGATCGATTAGATTGTTGTAGTGATCAAAGCCTTCTACCTTTGCAAGACTACCTACCAGTTGATAAGGCTTGCGCTGCCAATCTAGTATGCGATAAAAGTATTCAGGATTGATTAAGGATAACAGCGGTTTCATGCGCCACGATGCATTACAGCATGAATGTAGTCTTCAATTTTAACACTGGTTAAATCTTCAATGTTATCAGTTTCAAAATTTTGTATTTTAGAAACCAATTGTGTTTCATACAAATTTAGATGTTCGAGCATTCTAATTCGTCGCTTGACAATTACCGGGTCAGTTAAATTAATAATTAACTCATTCAGTAACTGTTCCCGAGCTTGATTACTTTTGTGTAACAGGTTTTTTATTGTTCTTATTTTATAATATTTTATATTGGTGCTCATTCGGGGTTAACAACGGCACTGACAGCACCTTCGGCTAAGACAAAAGTTACCCATGATTCTGCTGCCTCTAAACTGGGCCATGAACGGGTTACAGTGGTGCATAGTTCGTTATTTTCATCCATCTCAAGGGTCTCTGTTGCGGGTTCTTGATACATTTCCCCTGCTAAATTAACAGCCGCTTCTAAAAATCGTTGTCGTCTAGCCGCCGATGCTGCTGTATATTCTGGACCTTGATCCATTTGCAGTGTTTTCCAAACAACTGTGGTCGTACGCATAATGCTCTCCTATGATGCAATATTTATGCTTGGCCGGCCCTGAGAGGATCGAACTCCCACCACATGGTTCGAAGCCACGTATTCTATCCATTGAACTAAAGGCCGATATTTGGTGCTCCAGGCTGGTAACGATCCAGCGTCTATACATTACCAATGTATTGTACTGCCTTTGTACTACAAGAGCAAAAAGCCCACCGAAGTGGGCTGTGTTTGGAGCGGGTGACGGGAATCGAACCCGTAACTTGTCCTTGGCAAGGATATGTGTTACCACTAGCACCACACCCGCATGCTTCTATTTATAGCAAGTTTTCTGCTGTCAAAGTTTCAACAGTGCCTGGGTTGAGAGTGGTTTCGTTGCGCACATTCAACTCCAATACTGCGTCTTGCAGAGATTGCTTCTGCTTCTTCAAGTTGGCCACCGCACCCTTGAAGCCAGCAATGTCTTCGCTAGTGAACACACTAGAGTCCACCGTGTCGCCGTAGCCGTAGATGCGGCTCTTGGCTTCTGTGTTGCGAAGTTTTTCTAACTTGCCTGCAATCACAGACTGTGGTTCGCGAGCTTCCACGCCCACGTAGGCACTGTACAACTGGATCTGCTTTTCAATGTGAGCAATTTCTGTGAGTTTGAAGTCAATGCCACTCACAGCATTGACAGCACCAACGCCAGCACGGATATCAAACAGTGCGTTGGTCAGCGCAATCTTGCGCTCAAGGTTCTTTTTTGCTTCGCTGGCACTGACAGCCAGCACACCTTCTGGGTCCTGAAACTCATTCAGGCTCACCTTGATCTTGACATCAATGTGCTTGAGTGCATCATTGATAGAATTTTGCAGAGCGTTTGCTTTACGGAGAGAGATTTTCATTTTGTTGCCTTTCAATTTTCAAATAACAAATAAGGGTGGTAAGATAAAAAGTCAAGTGACAGACAGGACAAATGACATAGGCTAGCAAACAGCATCACCATGACAAAGAACACTAGACGATTCACAGAGGCCTGCATATTACCGATGCACAAGGCACAAGTCTGCCATCCCGTTAGGGGTTTCGGCACACGCAGACACGATTAGCTTTCAAGGCCAATTGAGCTTGTTAATGCATAGTTTGGGCATGAAGCCCACAAACTATACGGCGTCCGTTCTCATCTACCTTCTATCTTACCAAAAACATATTATAGCAAAACGCTAGAGGTTAGTCTAGCGTTTTGGCTATCTATGCCGCACGTTTGAGACCTTTGAATCGGTCTGCGGCATAACTTGCGGCAAAAGCCTCGGGCTTGACAAAAGGTATGACATTGCATACGCCTTTGATGTAGCCCACAGCTTGGCTGATAACACAGCTTGAACCGTGCTGTTCGTCGGGGTTGATGTCCAAGTGAACTTCAACTTCTCGCCCTTCTAGCACTTCTTCTAGTTTCAAGTATAGTTCACTGACTTTGTATACTTCAGTCATCAAACGTGTACTCGGACGACTGGCTTTTTGGTCGTAGTCACGTTCACGTTGTACTTCACCAAACAACTTGCAACCGTTTTTGCCGTTGATGTGAACCACAATAGCTAGAATGTAGTCAGCGTACCATACGCCATCGATTTTCAAACGTTCTGAGTCACAGCCCAAGTAGATTTTGGTCTCTGGTGACTGCGCTTCGATGAACTTTTTGACTTCTTCTAGGTTTAGTTTTTTCATATACACTTTCTTAGTTGGTACCCGGGGTCGGACTCGAACCGACACGCCTTTCGGCAATGGATTTTGAATCCATCGTGGCTACCATTACACCACCCGGGCATTACCATAGCAGGTCAAAATTACCTGCCAGGACCTTTTTCACCGAACTGGTTTTGCCAGTTATGTGATCCTGCACTCTGTCGTCTTGAAAACGATAGGTGCGAATTTTGTCTCCTCGCATTCCTGTGCCTACCTGCGACTTTCTATCGCTGGCCAAGTTTGTATTATACTTGTTTTGCAATATTTGGTCAACACGTTTTTGTATTGCGGCCATGGCTTCGGCGAGACTGTTTGATCGACTGCGGCATTCTGATTTGGCTGTGATGCCGGTGGGTCGGTGCGTTATGCGACAACTGTTTTGATGCTTGTTGCGATATTGACCTCCAGCTCCAGTGCCACTGAACCACTCTATCTCTAAATCGTGTTCTGCTATAACAGTGGATACAACTTGGGGGTCAACAACTGCAACTGTGACAGTTGATGTATGAACGCGACCTTTGCGTTCAGTGGGAGGAACACGCTGTATTCGGTGCCCTCCTGGCTCGTTTTGTAAGCCAGATAAATCAGAACCCTCAATCAAGATATGAACCTCGCCAAGATACTCATTTATCAGGCGGGTAGTTCAACCCTTGCTGTGCGCAAACTTGATGTAGGCTTGTGCCATGTCTTTCACAAACAACTTACTGTCTTCACCGCCTTCTGCGGCTCTAATCTCAATTACACGTTTCATACTCGCTCCTTTTTAACGCGGCCTATACGGCTGGCTTTGTTCCAATCGTATTTAACACCATCAGGGCAGACGCCATCTTTAATGCTATCTACACCAAACATGCCGCATACTTCAAAGTCTGGTCCCTTGATTGTTACAAAGAATCCCACTGCTTTTGCGGCCTGCATAGCAGAATCCAGAGTTTCAAACCCATCTAGTTCTGCGCCTTTTTTGTTTATTAATTTGAACATGCGTCTATTATACTTTATTCTTGTTTTTTTGGTCAATAGAAATTTACGAAGAGTTTTACAAATCGGTTGTCTCAAAAACTATGACTATTCTTTGATTATAAATGTCTTGTCTTTCGCGGTGTGAATTACAGAAATATTTTTTGTAATGAACAACTTTGTACTTGTTGAGTTCCATAAACATTTTAAACCATGCATAGTTAGGACTTCCAACAGGAATTACATTATAGCCTTGCATTGACCCATGCCACACGCAATCAGTGGTTTCGGTATACCAGTGCATTTGCGGTGCATCAACGTCGATAATGGAATTGGGTACAAAAGTATCTACGATTATATTCTTTGGCCTTGCGTCTATGACACTGGTCAGTATTTGGCAATGGTCGTGAACATGATACATAATTCCGTACAATAGTACAGTATCGATATCTTGGCAAATTTTTTTATTGTTTTTATAATCATGAATGTCGGCTACTTCAGTTGAAAACTTGTTTTCAAATTCAGACAGCCCTAACATTTTGTTGGCTAGTTTTACATAACTTGGCCTAACATTTGTAGTTTTAACAAATTTTGCACCAACATGTAGTGCCATTAAACTGATTATACCTGCATGAGCTGCAAAGTCTAAAACTTTTTTATCTTTGAGATACTGTTGCACATCTAAAACAGTGTGCTTGTATCTAATTAACTCCCAAATAGGCCAGATTCCGGATTCAAATTTGTCCCATCTTTCTTTGGTTATGTTATTGCTTTCGTAGATTAAAAAGTCAAAACCGTGAATGTTTACGCATTCATTGATTATTGACTGCGGTAGTTTTTTCAAATCTTGATAGGTGAAGCATTCAGGCCATGACGGGTCTTTGATATTATTATAAGACATGATCTGAAAATTTTCATTGTTAGGTTTAGACTCAAAATTAAAACTATTCAAGATAAAATCTGCATATTTTGGATGCGGAAGTTGCTGTGCAATTATATCAAGATCTTGTTTTTTTAGATTTAATCTTGACATCCATCGTTCTTGCAACAAATCAAAATTTAGATTGTCTGGCATAAAAACTTTCTTCTGTTGTTTTATTTACATGCTTTAAAACAGTAACAAGCGAATCGATCCTCAACTGTGATCTACGCTTGCGCCAGACATAATCAAAAACAATAAAAAATTGCAAGCAACTCGGTTTCGCTAAGGCGTGTGGCTGTGAGCCTTCGACACGGGTTTGGCGCTCTGGC
>JACCDJ011233886.1_pt1 | contig 16534 bp, 9 predicted proteins | sample 7444481 | NCBI WGS metagenome assembly JACCDJ01 (sample SAMN15323435, study PRJNA562643) | freshwater metagenome | isolation source: river surface water | place: USA:Blue River Watershed | collected 2017-08-15 | reverse complement strand
TCCACTTCAAGATGTTGAGCTCGTTCTTACTGAAATGTTGAATGGTCAGTATGAATCAGATGTTCGTTATTTATTAGAAGCCAAAGTGATTCGTGACACAACCGTGATTGGCTCAGGTTTAGCTTTGAATGATGTGGTTGTTAATCGTTCTGGTTTTTCTGGAATGCTCGAGTTAACCGTTCGAGTCAATGACCAATTCATGTACAACCAACGCTCCGATGGTCTGATTGTGGCCACGCCCACTGGATCAACTGCGTACTCAATGTCAGCAGGCGGCCCCATCTTGCACCCCTCAGTGGCGGGCGTTGTTTTAGCTCCCATTGCGCCCCATGCACTCTCTAATCGCCCAATTGTTTTGCCCAGTGATTCGCTGATTGCGATTGAGTTGGTTGGCGGCAAAGATGTGACAGTTAATTTTGATATGCAATCGTTGACTCAGCTCCAAATTGGCGATGTGATTGCCATCAAACGTTCACAAAAAACAATTACCCTGCTTCATCCAATTGATCACAGCGATTACAGAGCACTTCGCCAGAAATTGCACTGGAACGAATACCCTTCCTCTTTCTAAATATGTTACGTAGCCTTCATATACGCGACTTTGTGATTGTCGATGAACTCGATATTGATTTAGAGAATGGTTTCACCGTTCTCACTGGGGAAACAGGCGCCGGCAAATCCATCTTATTAGATGCACTTTCTTTAGCGCTCGGAGAAAGAGCCGATCCTAGCCAAATTAGGGAAGGGAAAAATCGCTCTGAAATTTCAGCTATTTTTTCTATAAACCCCCCACTCAAAAAACTGGTTACCCCTTGGTTTAACGAGCATGATTTCTCAATTGAAGATGATGTGATCATTGTGAAGCGAGTGATTGATACCAGCGGTCGAAGCAAAGCCTTTATCAATGGCAGTACCGCCACACTATCTCAACTGAAGGAAATGGCTGAATATTTTGTCGATATTCATGGGCAGCATGCTCACCAATTACTTCTTAAGTCAGGCGCCCAAAGAGATTTATTGGACAAGCAAGGCAAACTCGAATCATTGGTGAGCGAAGTTAAAGTCTTGTATCAAGGATGGCAACAATCACTTAAGCAACTAAAGTTAGCCAAAGAAGCTGGTGAGAGTTTGCAAAAAGAACAAGAGCGACTCTCTTGGCAACTTGAGGAACTTGATGCGCTAGCACCCAAAAATGGGGAGTGGTCTGAAATTGAAGTTGAATACGCACGCCTAGCCAATGCTGCCAAATTGATTGAAGGCTCTCAACTAGCGGTCCAACTCTTGCAAGAGCAAGAGTCGAACGCCGAAGAACTTCTTTCTCGAGCGTTTCATGAAATTGCTGATTTAGCAAAGCTAGACAGTCATCTTGAAGATGCTCGAATTGCCATCGAATCAGCACAAATACAAATCAGCGAGGCTGGTCACAGCCTGAACCGCTATTTACAGAAAATTGATGTCGACCCAGAACGCTTAGAGATTGTTGAAGAGCGCCTCAAAGCGTTGCACAGTGCCGCCAAGAAATTCAAAGTCACGCCAGAAGAGTTACCTACCACCTGGTTAGAAATCAAAGAAAAAGTGGCTGCAATTAAAAACTCACAAGATTTAGATGCTTTAGAAGAAAAACTAAAAGAGTCTCACTCTGCCTACTTAAAGTCAGCCAAGAAATTAAGTCAAGAGCGCAACAAAGCAGCCAAAGTCATGGAGTCTTCTGTAACAGCCGCCATGCAAGATCTAGCAATGTCTGGCGGAGTCTTTGCTATTCAGTTAGATCCACTGCCTGAGGGCAGCTCTCATGGACTTGAACAAATAGACTTCTTGGTGGCGGGTCATCCAGGCGTGAGCCCAAAATCTCTATCAAAAGTTGCTTCAGGCGGTGAATTAGCCAGAATCAGCTTAGCCATTAGTGTGATTACTTCAGAAGCCAGCCAAATTCCAACTCTGATTTTTGATGAAGTGGATTCAGGGATCGGTGGAGCCGTAGCTGAAACCGTCGGGAAACGTTTAAAAGAGCTAGGCCAAGCGCATCAAGTGTTATGTGTCACTCATCTTCCTCAAGTGGCAGCCGAAGGTCATCAACATTGGAAAGTCATTAAAGAAACCAAAAACAATGTCACCACATCAAGCATGACCAGTCTGAATCGACAAGAACGCGTCGAAGAAATCGCCCGCATGCTTGGCGGCGCAGAAATCACTGACACCACAAGGCGTCATGCCCGAGAATTACTCGGACAATAACACCTCTTGCCAAAGTTTTTTGACAGCCGATTGCGCATCCACCAAGGATGAATCCATCCCCTCCTTAGAGACTCGGGTTTTTTCAGCACCATCCAGACGAATTCGATGCTGATATTCTCGATAAAGTCGATATGCATTGGCCACTTGATGCGCCAAATCAGATGAAATAAGTTTCTCTTCAGCCGCCAAATTTAACAATGCAATATTGCCCCAGTTGCCCAAAAGCTTGGAATGAGTACCGCTAAATCGAAGCACCAAATACTGCACAATAAATTCAATATCAACCATGCCACCTTCATCATGTTTGATATCAAATAAGCCTGAATCATTGGGATGACCCTCGCTGACCTTTTGTCGCATCTCAATGATTTCTTTTTTCAACAATTTCTCATCTCTTACTTGAGCCAGTACTTCAGTCCTGATTTTTTCAAATTGATCGCCAATTCTTGAATCACCGGCACAAAATCTAGCGCGGGTGAGCGCCTGATGCTCCCATAACCAAGCAGCGTTATCACCTTCACGCAATTGATAACGTCTAAATGAATCAATGCTTGTCACCAATAAACCAGCAGCCCCATTGGGGCGAAGTCGAGTATCAATTTCAAACAAAATGCCAGCAGAAGTTGAAGCAGTTAACCAAGCAATCAAACGGCGAGCAAACAAGGCATAGCGCTCACCTGCTTCTTGATCAGATTCAGGCGCATCATATAAAAAGACGATGTCTAAATCAGATGCATAGCCCAATTCTTTTCCACCTAATTTGCCATATGCAATCACTGCAAAGGATGGGGGCGCCGATGGATTTAAGTGAAACTTCTCGGCCACCAAGGGCCAAACACGTTCAATCGTTAAACCTAAGATCAAATCGGCCAAGGCAGATAATCGATCACTGACTTTTTCAATGGGTAAAGGTTCATTACGGCCAATGCCCAACTCTGCTAATAATGTTAAGAATGTTTCAGTGTGATGGACTTGACGCAATATATCCATTGCTTGCTCGGCCTGATCACCATGACTTTTGGCATCGTCTAACAAAATATTGACATCCACCTTCAATTTAGTCCAGTAAACACTGGGGTGATCCTCAGGGGTATATTGACCCTGACCTGTCAATAAATCGTCGAGCAAGTGAGGGTGCTTAATTAAATAATCCGTGCCCCACTTTGAAGCTGAGATGAGCGCAATCAAGCGGCTCAAAATATGGGGATACTCACTCAACAGTGAAAGATAAGAAGATCGTCTTGAAATCGAATCCAGCAAACTCATCATGCGAACCATGACTTCATCTGCTCGCGAAACTGACCAATCTTGCTGACAAACGTAATCACAAGCTGCGGACATCAACTGGGTAAATTTTCTTCGAGAAGCATCCGATAAAGATCGCTGGCGAGCGCTACCCCACCAATTGGCCCATCGCTCTGATAGTTCGGGGTATAGGTTTGGCGGCGTCCATGGGGTGCCCGCTTCACCATTCAATCCTGCTTCAGCATCCTGCTTTTTGAGAACAAAGGCATCGGCAAATAATTTGGCCACATTGTCTCGATGCTGATCAAGTTGGGTTTTAAATTCAGTCAGAGAGGCATGCCCCATAGATTTAGCTAAACGCGCCTGAGCCTGTTCATCACTGGGCAAATGATGAGTTTGCGCATCTTCCCAATATTGCAGACGATGCTCCAAGGCTCTCAAATACAAATAAGCCTCAGTCAACTGGCTCAGTTCGGTTTCTCCGATGAGTTGACGATCATGAACCGCCTTCAAAACTTCCAATGTCGGCCGAATTCTTAAACTGGGATCTTGACCGCCCCGAACCAATTGAAACATTTGGGCCATGAATTCAATTTCTCGAATGCCTCCACGCCCCAACTTCACATCTACGGATCTTCCTGGCTGCAACAAACTTCTTTTTTCCGCCTCATGCTGAATCTGGGCGTGCAACTCACGAATTGCTGCAATCACTCCAAAATCTAAATAACGACGATAGACAAATGGCCTGACTAAATCATTTAAGCCCTTTTGGCATCTTTCATAATCCAGATGATGCTCTGGAGGGTAAACCATACGACCTTTAATCCAAGCGTATCTCTCCCACTCTCGCCCCTGAACACTGAAATACTCTTCCAACATTCCTAAACTACAAACCAAGGGGCCAGAATCCCCATTGGGACGCAAGCGCATATCCACCCTGAACACAAAACCCTCGGACTTCAATTCACTCAAAAGAGCAATGAGCTTTTTTCCTAAACGGGTGTACCACTCATGATGAGAAATACTTTTCAGACCACCTTGAGTATCACCTTCTTCCTCATAGAGAAAAACCAAATCAATATCTGATGAGACATTCAATTCTCGGCCACCCAATTTGCCCATTCCAACCACCATCAGTGGAAGATACCGGCCAGCTTGACTCAGGGGCTCGCCGACCAATGGCTTCATGTCTTGGCGAATGATGTCTATCGCCAACTCAATGGAACGCTCTGCAAATAAAGTCATCGCCTGGGTGACTTCAAAAACATCTGCCAATTGACCCAAATCTCTTGCAGCCAGCAATAACATGAATTTCTGTCTAGCCAACCTTAAAGCGGCACCAAACTCTTCGATGGATGGGGTTTCAGATTGACAGATGGATTGAGGGGACTCCAATAGTTGCTCAATTGACTTCATAGAGACTGGCTCAGTCACCATACCCTGTAAATCGTTGGCCCACTCAGGCTTGGCATTCAACCAACGAACTGCATAGGCAGAATGCTCCAAAAGAGACGAAAATTGAGAAATATTGGTTGTCATAGGTATCATGTTATCGCTATCAATCCCTGCTCGGCTACAGCATAATTAGAAAAATGTCTTGGTTTAATCAATCCACCTCAAAAGACCCCGCTCGACAAGGAGTTGCCGAGCTCAATTCTTTGGGCCAATGGAAAAAGAGATTGGCTTGGTTTATTGCTGCCTTTGCTGCGATTTTTTTAATCACACATCTGACTGTGCGATTTTATGTATGGCCTAAAGTTGAAGAAAATAAGTCATCTTTTGAACAAGTGATCAGCCAAAATTTAGGGGTGAATCTTCAAATTCAATCGATTCAAACCGGCTGGGACTTTCTTTGGCCCTCATTTGAAATTGAAAGTGTTCGTTTATATGAAAAAGGCTCTCAAGATTCACCTAAGTTAACCATCCCTAAAGTCAGCGGAAAGCTCTCATGGGAAAGTTTGTGGAAATGGCAACCTCACTTTCATGACTTAAGCTTTAATGATGCGCTCATTCAGATTCAAAGAGACAAACAAGGCAATTGGAATATTGCAGGTATTCCATTAGATCAGTCATCCGCAGGTTATCAATTTGGTAATTGGCTATTTGAACAAGATAGTCTTGAAATCAAGAATGCCAAAATCACATGGTTAGATCAAAAATTTCAAACCAATCAGCATCAAATCAATATTGAATCGCTGACACTTAAAAACTCTTGGTTTAAGCATGCGATTGGTCTTAAAGCCAGAACCCCATGGACCAAAGATATCACTGAGATCAAAGCCAATTTTCGGCACCATGTCTTTGGCAATGCTGGAAATTGGGAAGATTGGATTGGAAAAATTGAATGGGTCGCCGAAGAAATTAATCTCGCCCCCGTCAGCCAGTTAATCGAAATGCCCATCCAGGTTATTTCAGGCTCAGTCAATAGCCAAGGATTTCTTTATTTAGATAATGGTGTGCTAGATGGTGGCGAAACCAAAACTCAAGCAAATAATTTACATTTTGAATGGCCTCGTTTAGGTAAACCACTCAAGATTGCGAATTTAGAAACAGTCATTGAGCAAAAAACATCCGGCAAAAAACTATCAGTCAGCGCCCCTTTATTCAAGTGGCGTGCAAAAGATAGTCCTCAAGATAAAGAACTCAATGGCATCAGTCTTTACTGGGAAAAAGCACCCAACATCGATTCGATCAAACACGCAGGAATTCAAGCCAAAGAATTAGACATTCAGCTCATAGAACAACTGGCCAAACAATTTCCACTTCCCAAGGAAATCAATCAATTTATAGAAAACTATCGCCCTTCGGGTAATTTAAAAGACCTTGATGCCAATTGGCATGCGGATACCAGTAAATTGCCTTTCAATATTCAACTGCCAGGGTTTCAAGCATCGCACTACAAACTTTCTTTTGCATTTAAAGAGGCTGCTTTACGCCCTGAGAAAAAAGGCCTACTGTCTTTCTCCAACTTATCTGGAAAAATATTCGCCACTGAATTAGGTGGAGAGTTAGCCATTGATGCCGAAAACACTGCATTTGTTTTACCTCAGGTATTAGAAGATGATTTTCTATCTCTACAGGAAGCCCAGGGTTCCATTCAATGGGTGAGAAAAGATCGGCACACCGAATATCAAATCAGCAATATGCGCTTAAAGCATGAAGCTGCCAAACTCAAATTTGACGCAAGCTATAAAACCAAATCAGAAAAATCGCCAGAAGCCCTCTATATCAAAGGATATATTGAAGAAGCCTCTGTCAAAAATATCACGCGTTTCTTTCCCAAAGAAATGTCAAAGGACGCGCGCAACTACCTAAATGGCTCATTGAAAAACGGCTTCATCAAAAACGGCTTCGTTCACATCAACGGCAACCCTCACCACATTCCTTTTTCTACACAACACCCTGGAGTCTTTGAGCTACAACTTCCCATTTATCAGGTTCAATACTCTCCCGCACCCAATGTTGAAAAAAGCCGAGGGCAATGGTCAGACTTTATGAACGTCACAGGCACCGTTTCCTTTAGTGGCCCCAAATTAAAGCTTGATCTTAAATCGGCTGATTTTGAATCTATTCAATTAAGCAATATAGATGGCTTAGTCGATGACATCAGTAGTCGACAATCGGTATTAAAAATCAATGGCACAGCGCTAGGCAGTACAGTTGATTTAATCCAGTATTACATCAAAAGCCCCTCTGGTTTGCATGCACAAAACTTAGCCAAAAAAATTCAAGTGAATGGCAACGCTCAATTAAAAATTAATATTGAAATGCCTCTTCATGAAACATCAAAAACCAAGCTTCAAGGAGAGGTTACTTTAAAAAATAATCAGGCCACCATCAGTGATTCTTTGGAAATTAAGAATATCAATGGAGACCTACTCTTTTCCGAAGAAAATATTGTTGGCCGAAACTTAAAAGCTGATTTATTAGGTGGTCATGTCTCGATTGACAGCGGCAACAAATTGCCATGGCAATCATCCTCAGACATGAAAGTCGTGGGCAAGGCAGAGATTAAAAACTTAATCGCCGCTCTTAATCAATCGAACAGTCAAAACATCAAAGTAGTACAAGAACAATTGGCTGGCGACGTGGCTTATGAAGGAAAATTAGCCCTGCAATCTGCTGGCTATCGATTAAATCTAGATCTGAAACTCAATCAACTGAGCTCGTCCTTGCCAGCCCCTTTTAATAAAAAAGTAGGCGCCACTTTAGATGGTCAAATGAGCTTACAAAACATCAACACAGCCCCGACCAAATCACATCACGGCCAACTCAAGCTTGGGAAGCTGATTGATGCTCAATTTATTCTAGGTCCTCAGGACAATATGCGCCTAGGCCTTGGCATTAATACTGTGGGAGTTGTTCCAGAAAAAGGCTTCTCCAGCAGCGTTGTATTAGATCAACTGGATGTTGCCACTTGGCAGAATTGGTATAAAAAATATTTCCCTGAAAATAAAAATATTGCCTCAGCATCTAGCGCAAAATCATCTGGTTCAGATTTTGATTTAGACACTCTGTCAGCCAAAATTAAAATACTTAAATTGGCGGATAGGGAATTTAAAGATGTGGTTGTTTTGGCAACCCATGACAAAGACCAATGGCATGCTAGCTTGCAATCATCCATTGCCACAGGTCTGGTGCAATGGAAATCAGCTCGAGCAGGTTTACCTCAAGGCAAGCTAAGTGCCCGTTTACAAAAACTCGTGATTGAAAATACCGAGTCTGGCGAAACCGTCACTCGAGGCATCAATAAACAAATTGAAAAAATCCCCGCACTTGATGTTCGCTCAGATGAGCTAATTTTTAATGGCCAATCCTATGGCGAAATGGAACTGCTAGCGAGCAATGATCAAGCAGACTGGAAGATAGATAAGTTATTACTTAAAACGCCCGACGCTCAAGTCAATGCCACAGGTAAATGGATCTTGCCAAAAACCGGCAAACAATTCAATACTGGCAAAACGGAATTAAATTTTGACTTAGACATTAATAATGCTGGCAAACTTCTTACTAAGCTCGGCTTTCCTAAAGCAATTGATGACGGCTCCGGAAAGTTGGTTGGGCAAATTAGCTGGTCCAACGCGCCTTATAAATTTGACATCAAATCTTTACAGGCTGATTTATCGCTTGATTTGATTAAGGGAACAATTCTGCAAGTCGATCCGGGAGTGGCTCGTCTACTAGGCGTTTTGAGCTTTCAAGGTTTAACCAGAATTGCGACCCTTGATATTGGCGGCGTACTCAAACCTATCGTCACGCAAGGCACACCCTTTGATCGAATTACCTCACGAGGCCTGATTCAAAATGGTCAAGCAAATATCAAAGACCTCAATATGAGAGGGCCACAAGGAAATATTCGCTTAACCGGCAAAGCAGATTTGATTGAAGAAACTCAAGACGTCCGAATTACCGTGGTTCCTAACTTCAATGCTGGTTCTGCGTCTTTGGCCTATACCTTTGTCAACCCGATCATCGGCTTAAGCACCATGGTTGGTCAATATTTAATCGCTGATGAAGTAAGCAAACTCTTTCAACTGGACTACTTGGTTCAAGGCACCTGGGCAAGCCCTCAAATTATTGCTTTAGATAACAAAGGCAAACCTTTGGACGAAAAGCAATTAAAAGATATCCGCGATAAGTCATTGCTTAAACAACAAAGCCCCAGCAAGAAATAATTTGGGGTTAATATCCCTCTCATGACTTCCAATCAACTTACGGTCGCAGCAATTCAGATGACATCAACCACTTCGGTTGATAAGAATTTACAAACTGCCAAAAGCCTCACTCAACAAGCAAAGCAGTCAGGCGCAGATCTTGCGGTTCTTCCAGAATATTTCTGCCTCATGGGTCAAGCAGACACAGATAAAGTTGGAATCAGAGAATCCCTAGGCGCAGGCCCAATTCAATCAGCCCTCAGTGAAATAGCGAAAAATAATCAAATCTATTTGATCGCCGGAACCATACCTTTGGTTGCCAACTCCGAACATCAAGTTAAAAATACCAGCTTGGTGTTTGATCCAAATGGGCAAATGATTGCGCACTATGACAAGATTCATTTGTTTGGCTTCAAGCAAGGGTCGGAAGAGTATCAAGAATCCAATACCATTGAGGCAGGCCACTTACCCTGTAGTTTTACTCTCCACAAGAATGGGTTTGATTGGAAATTCGGGGTATCCATTTGCTACGACATTCGCTTTCCTGAGTTATATCGTCAATTAGGTCCGGTTGATTGCCATATTGTTTCTGCAGCATTCACCTACACCACAGGCCAATCTCATTGGGAAATCCTACTTCGCGCCAGGGCCATTGAAAATCAATCCTATCTTTTGGCCAGCGCACAAAGTGGCTTACACACCAATGGCAGAAGGACTTGGGGCCAAAGTATGCTGATTAATCCTTGGGGCGAAATCCAATCAGAGCTCAAAGAAGGCGAGGGTTTTGTCATTGGCACATTAGAGAAAAGCAAAATTCAAGAAATACGAGCAAAATTACCATCACTACAACATCGAATCTTATAAGTTAGCAATGAATTCACCTCTTGCATTAGAAAACCCCCTTCAATTAAGCAGAGCTGACGCTTTAAAAATTGCAAAAGATATTTTGCTTGCTCCTGCAGGAATCACTGAATCTGATTTACACAAAACATTGATGCACATGCATACGCATCAACTGGATGACGCCGATTTATATTTTCAAAGAACTCATCATGAATCTTGGAGTCTTGAGGAAGGCATCGTTAAATCCGGAAGCTTTAGCATTGACCAAGGCGTTGGTGTCAGAGCCGTTAGCCATGACAAAACAGCTTTTGCATATTCTGACGAAATCAGCGCCAGCGCTTTAAAGAATGCGGCTGAGGCCACCCGTGTCATTGGGGCTCGCAATCAAAAAACTCATATTCCCCCTCAATGGAATACACCTAAAACTCATGCACTCTATCAACCTCTGAATCCCTTGGACAGCTTAGACGCCAAAGAAAAAATTGCTCTTCTAGAGCAGATTGAACGCAAAGCAAAAGCCAAAGATCCTCGGATTGTTCAAGTCATGGCTGGTCTTGCTGGTGAGTTTGATGTGGTTTTGGTTGCAAGAGCCAACGGTGTATTGGCAGCAGATATTCGTCCTTTGGTCAGAGTTTCGATTACCGTGATTGCAGAACAAAATGGTCGGCGTGAAGTGGGATCTTCCGGCGGCGGTGGTCGCTTTGACTATCAATACTTTGTCACTGAAAAGATTGATCATTGGATCAATGAAGCCGTTCGTTCAGCTCTTATCAATCTAGAGTCGAGGCCTGCACCAGCCGGTCCAATGACCGTGGTCTTGGGGCCTGGTTGGCCAGGAGTCTTACTTCATGAAGCAATTGGCCATGGTCTTGAAGGTGACTTCAATCGTAAAGGCTCCTCGGCTTTTTCAGGAAAGATCGGTCAGCGGGTCGCTGCAAAAGGTGTGACCGTTGTGGATGATGGCACCATTGCTGGTCGTCGCGGATCATTGTCTGTGGATGACGAAGGTAACCCAACTCAATGTACAACCTTGATTGAAGATGGCGTACTTAAAGGCTATATACAAGATAGTTTGAACGCTCGATTGATGAACATGCCCACAACAGGTAACGCCAGACGCGAGAGCTATGCTTCGCTCCCCATGCCCCGCATGACAAATACTTACATGCTAGGTGGCAAGGATGACCCCCAAGAAATCGTTGGCAGTATCAAAAAAGGTCTATACGCTGTGAACTTTGGGGGCGGGCAAGTGGACATTACCAGCGGCAAATTTGTCTTTTCAGCATCAGAGGCCTACTGGGTTGAAAACGGAAAAATTCTTTATCCAGTCAAGGGGGCGACCATCATTGGAAACGGCCCAGAGTCCTTGAAAGACATCAGCATGATTGGCAATGACATGGACCTTGATAGCGGAATTGGGGTTTGTGGCAAAGACGGTCAAAGCGTGCCCGTTGGAGTTGGACAACCCACCCTCAGGATTGACAATATGACGGTGGGCGGGACCGCTTAATTCCTAAATTAATAAATCTGTGCTACATTAAGCCCATGTCTGCAAATAAATTTTATTTCTTTTACTTTTGGTTCTCAGCCCTAGGCGGTCGAGAGGCAGAAATTCAAGCATAAATTTCTAGCACTCAAAATAACCGCCGACGTAAACGGCGGTTTTTTTTTACATGATTTAAGTCAAGAATTGAATAAGTTAAGAATACGCAAAAGGAGTTGATGAAATGGTTGATAAAGCACTCAGTAACAGAGACAGTTGGTATGCCAGCGTAGATAAGACGTCTGAAACCGATGATGCTCGCATTCAAAACATCACGGTACTACCTCCGCCAGAACATTTAATTCGCTTCTTTCCAATTCAAGGAACAGCTGTTGAAAAGTTAATCAACAAAACACGTAAGAAAATTCGCGAAATCATGCACGGCAAGGATGATCGTTTATTGGTCATCATTGGCCCCTGCTCAATCCATGACCCAAGTGCAGCGATTGCTTATGCCCAGAAATTGCTTGAACAACGTAAAAAATATGAAGGTGAACTAGAAATTGTGATGCGCGTGTACTTTGAAAAACCACGCACCACTGTCGGCTGGAAAGGTCTCATCAATGACCCATACCTTGATGAAAGCTACCGAATTGATGAAGGTTTAAGAATTGCCCGTCACTTACTCATTGAAATCAACCGCATGGGTATGCCAGCTGGTAGCGAGTTCTTGGATGTGATTTCTCCACAATACATTGGAGATTTGATTTCTTGGGGTGCAATTGGCGCCCGAACCACCGAAAGTCAAATTCACCGTGAATTGGCCTCTGGCATTTCAGCACCCATTGGATTTAAGAACGGCACCGATGGCAATATCAAAATTGCAACAGATGCGATTCAATCTGCCAGCCGCCCTCACCACTTCTTATCAGTGCATAAGAATGGTCAAGTGGCTATTGTTGAGACAAAAGGCAATGATGATTGCCACGTCATTTTGCGTGGCGGAAAAACCACCAACTATGATGAAGCCAGTGTGGCTAAGGCATGCAGCGAACTTGAAGCTGCCAAACTGCCCGGCTCTTTGATGGTGGATTGCTCTCACGCCAATTCAAGCAAACAGCATGAACGTCAAATTGAAGTTGCCAAAGATATTGCTGCGCAAATGGCAAATGGCTCTCAGCAAATATTTGGCGTAATGGTTGAAAGCCATCTCAATCCTGGCGCTCAGAAGTTTACGCCTGGCAAAGACAATCCTAACGAGTTGAAATATGCCACAAGCATCACCGATGCCTGCATTGGCTGGGATGACTCTTTGAATGTTCTAGAGATTTTGGCCGAAGGCGTTAGAAAGCGTCGTAAGAAAAAATAAATTCAATGGGATAGATAAAACCCACCCATTGATGAATTCAATCAAGACCCTTCGGGGTCTTTTTTGTGATGCCACAATACGTCAGTACCGCCAGCCGCTCGATTGAGAACACGGGCCAAAACAAATAACAAATCAGACAAACGATTGACGTATTGACGTGGCGAATCATGAATCGGCTCATGACGACCCAATTTCACAATAGAGCGCTCTGCACGACGACAGACTGTGCGACAAACGTGAGCTTGAGCCGCTGCACGCGTGCCACCCGGCAAAATAAATTCTTCTAGACGAGGCAGGCTAGCGTTGTATTTTTCAAGCCAAATATCTAATTGAGCAACCTGCTCTTCTTTTAATAAAGTGTAATTAGGGATGCACAGCTCGCCACCTAAATCAAATAAATCGTGTTGCACTGTTGAAAAGAGGGCTTTTAACTCAGAGGCCACCGATTCAGGAATATCTTCAGTAATCAACACGCCAATTTCTGAATTTAATTCATCCACATCACCCATGGCACAGATTCTGAGGTGATCTTTATCCACGCGTTGGCCATCTCCCAAACCTGTGGTTCCGGCATCGCCCGTGCGTGTTGCAATTTGTGTCAATCTTTTACCCATAAGACTGATTATAGGGAAATGGCTAGAATAGAGCTAAACCACTATTAATTGAGACATATGAATACAGTTCATGAGAATTCAGAGGCTTTCATAAAAGCTCGCCAAGCTAGCCTGGTTAAGGCTTTACGGCCACATTTGCCTGAACATGCCCTACTTTGGGAGCCAGAAGACACCATTCCTTATGAATGCGATGGCCTGGCTGCTTACCGTCAAATGCCCCTGGCCGTAGCCCTTCCTGAAAATGAGGCTCAAGCCGTTGAAGTGGTCAAAGTATGCAAAGAACTTCAAGTTCCGATTGTTCCCAGAGGAGCAGGAACAGGACTATCTGGTGGTGCCATGCCAATTTCTCAAGGCTTGGTTTTATCACTCGCAAAATTAAAGAAAATTATCCACATTGATCCCATTGCCAGAACAGCAGTGGTGCAACCAGGGGTTAGAAATTTAGCCATTTCTGAAGCAGTTTCTCAACATGGCTTGTACTATGCCCCCGACCCATCCTCACAAATTGCCTGCTCTATTGGCGGTAATGTGAGCGAAAACTCAGGTGGTGTGCATTGTTTGAAGTACGGATTAACTCTACACAACATTCTTAAAGTTAGAGGCATCTTAATGTCCGGTGAAGTGGTTGAATTTGGTAGCTTGGCTCCAGACGCTCCAGGACTTGATTTGATGTCTATTTTGGTGGGTAGCGAAGGCATGCTGGCGGTCATCACAGAAGTGACTGTGAAGCTTGTTCCTAAACCTCAATTAGCACAAGTCATTATGGCCAGCTTTGATGATGTCGAAAAAGGTGGTAATGCCGTTGCCGCAATTGTTGCGGCTGGCATCATCCCAGCAGGACTTGAAATGATGGATAAAGCGGCTACACGTGCAGTCGAGGAATTTGTTCATGCAGGCTATGACATCAATGCGGAAGCCATTTTGTTATGTGAATCAGATGGCACACCTGAAGAAGTCGCTGAAGAAATTGAACGCATGACGGATGTTTTAAAAAAGAGTGGCGCCATTCGAATACAGGTGTCTAGTAGCGAAGCAGAACGCCTCAAATTTTGGAGTGGCAGAAAAAATGCCTTCCCCGCTGCTGGTAGGATTTCAGCTGACTATTACTGCATGGACGGTACCATTCCACGTCAACACATTGCCACTTTACTCAAACGTATTCAAGAAATGGAAAGCAAGTATCAACTTCGCTGCATGAACGTGTTCCACGCGGGCGACGGTAATATGCACCCATTGATTATGTTCAATGGCTCAGATAAAGCGGAGTGGCAACGTGCCGAAGCATTCGGTAGCGATATTCTAAGAACTTGCGTTGAACTGGGTGGAACCATTACTGGTGAGCACGGAGTAGGCATTGAGAAGATCAATGAAATGTGCGTGCAATTCAGTGACTCTGAGCGAGAGCTATTTTGGAAAGTGAAAGCTGCTTTTGACCCCGATAAGCTTCTCAATCCCGACAAAGCCATTCCAACTTTGAATCGTTGTGCTGAGTATGGTCGCATGCGCGTAACTGGTGGCGTTTTACCTCACCCAGAATTGGAGCGCTTCTAATGAGTCAAGGATTGTTAAAAGATTTTGAAGATCAAATCAAAGAAGCAGCAGAATCCAAACAGGTTTTACGCATCACAGGATCAGGCAGCAAAGATTGGTTGGGTGGCACTTTGAAGGGCAGCCCTTTGTCAACCAAAGACTATCAAGGTGTTGTTAGTTACCAGCCTGATGAATTAGTAATCACCGTCAAGGCAGGAACTTCCCTAGCTGAAGTTGAAGCCATTTTGGCAGAAAAAAATCAGCAATTCGCATTTGAACCCCCTCACTTTGGCAAAGATGCCACCATCGGTGGTATGGTTTGCGCCGGTTTAGCTGGTCCAGGCCGCGTGAGTGTTGGCAACCTTCGAGACTTTGTGTTGGGCGCAAAGATCATGGATGGTCAAGGTCAAGTCATGAATTTTGGTGGCACCGTGATGAAAAACGTGGCTGGATATGATGTTTCTAGACTCATGCCAGGCTCGCTTGGAACCTTAGCACTTTTATTGGATGTTTCGATTAAGGTGCTACCTAAACCTGCTGCTACTGCGACATTAACATCAGCCATCAATCAAAAAGATGCCATTCATTTGATGAACTTGCTGGCTAGCCAACCTTGGCCCTTAAGTGCCAGCTCATGGCAAGGCGAAGAAATGGGACAACTTCATATTCGCTTGAATGGTGCTAAAGCAGCGGTGGCTTCAGCCATACAACACTTTGGCAGTCAGTATGGCATGAAACCACTCGACCAAAACGAAGCAGACCAATACTGGAAAAACCTCAAAGAACAACAATTGGCTTGGTTCAACAACTCCCCCGAAACACCTTTGTGGCGATTTGCTGTTGCACCCACATCCAAGCCTCTTCCTTTAAGCGGTGAAACTCTCATTGAATGGCATGGCGGACAACGCTGGTGGAAAGGTCAGATTGATTCAAGCAAGGCAAAACAAATAGCGCTAAGCGCCGATGGTCATGCCAGCATTTTTAGAGCCTCCGATAAGAACTTAGCGATGCTAAGCTCTTTGAAAGATCATCCATTAACCAGACCATTGGCATCCATACAAGATCAATTAAGCAAGGCTTTTGATCCCCACGGCGTTTTTGCAACAGGAAGACTCGCTTAATTATGCAAACAGAATTAGCTTCTCAATTCATAGGCACACCAGATGGTATGACTGCTCAAAAGATTTTGAGTAAATGTGTTCATTGCGGTTTTTGTACAGCCACCTGTCCAACTTATCAACTGTTAGGTGATGAATTAGATGGCCCACGTGGGCGGATTTATTTGATCAAACAAATGGCTGAAGGCAAGAAAGCCACTGAAAAAACGCGTGAACACCTTGACCGCTGCTTAACTTGCCGAAACTGTGAAAGCACTTGCCCAAGCGGTGTTGACTATGGTCACTTGATTGATATTGGTCGTAAATGGGCTGAAGAACAAACCAATCCTAGACCCCTATTAGAGAGAGTTTTGCGCAAGGCCTTGGCCAATGGTTTGACGAATAAACCTTTGTTTGATGGCGCCATGAAAATTGGTCGCATGGTCAGACCCTTCTTGCCAGGG
>JACCDJ010238525.1_pt1 | contig 16535 bp, 22 predicted proteins | sample 7444481 | NCBI WGS metagenome assembly JACCDJ01 (sample SAMN15323435, study PRJNA562643) | freshwater metagenome | isolation source: river surface water | place: USA:Blue River Watershed | collected 2017-08-15 | reverse complement strand
TTTGTACAGGTATTTTTTTTGAGGAGACGATACATCCAAGACAAACATACAATCACCACGTTTAAGTTTAACAAACCTTTGAGTCAGGTTCTCAATCAATCTTTGAGCGTCTGACTCATTTTTCATTGTAAACATATTCACTTCATCCTCGTTTTGAACAACAATCTTGTTATTTAATTTGGACACCAACTTAACACCGGTCTTTGATAGATACTTGTTAATGAATGTTTCAACACTAATACGATTTTTGGTTTGGTAATCTAAAATCTGTTCAGGTACTTTGTAACCACCAATCTTTACAATATTATACTCATCATCATCGAATTCGAGTTTTACATTTCGACCAAATTCATCTTTGGTATAGATTGGGAATAGAGTGTTACCTTTCTTTTCTAATAAAGCAATTTCATATTCAACATACTTTCCATTCTCATGTTTGGTTTCAAATATAATATCATCATTCTTTTCCAAAATTGATTTATAAAAATCAGTCGCTCTCTTGGAAGTCTTAAACTTCTTTATTATTTTTTGTTTTAACTTATTTTTGAAAACAACAATTAGGTAATTCATGAAAGATTTTTATAGTATATTAGGTGTTGATAGAAATGCATCTGCGGACGAGATTAAAAAGGCTTATAGGAAATTAAGTAAACAATATCACCCAGATGTAAACCCTGAGGGTGCTGAAAGGTTCAAAGAAATTGCTCAAGCCTATGATACATTAAGTAGTCCTGATAAAAAACAAAAGTATGATAACCCGGCATCAAACATGTTTGGTGGGGGTTCTATGGACTTTGAAGACTTACTCAGAGGTATGGGATTCAATAGGAACCCATTTGGAGGTCAGAGAAGACCTTCAGCACCTGAAAAGATAATTACCTTGGACATTACACCTTTAGACTCTTACATGAGTTCTAATAAAGAAATCAACTATAAACGAGAAGTTGCTTGTAATACTTGTAGTGGTAGTGGTGGTGATAGGGTTGGATGTTCCACTTGTGGAGGTGTTGGACACAGAATTAGACAGATGGGACAATCACCATTCCAACAAATCATTCAGGAAACTTGTCCAAGTTGTATTGGTAAAGGTTATATCATAACAAAGGCGTGTGTATCTTGTTCAGGAAAAGGAACGGTAGGTGAATTCAAATCAATGACTATTACAATGCAACATGGTATTGATGATGGTGAATTTTATAGGGTTGACAATAGTGGTGATTTCCACAACGGTATATATGGAAATCTTCTAATCAAAGTGAGAATGAATAAAGATTCTGTTTGGGAAAAAGTTGGTGATGATTTAATTTACAACAACTTTTTAAGTTATGATGATTTGACAAATGAGAGTTGCGAAGTACCACACCCTGATGGTAAGATTGTCGTAAAATATCCTGAATTGTTTGATACCTTAAATCCAATGAGAGTTAGGGGAAAAGGTTTCCGTAGAGAAAGGATTGGTGACCTTTACATTAAGAACATTGTCAGATTCAAAAAAGAGAAGAAAGAAATTTAATTAATTCAATGTGTCCATAAATTGACACAATGAAAACTTCAAACGCAACAATACTCATCCAATTGAGTTTAGTTTTACCTTTTTCTTTACATGATTGACATCCCATACTCTTAATATATTACAATAAATATTTCTTGTAAACATTTGCTTTTTACCAAAAAGTTTCTTATTATTGTACTATGTTAAGTTACATAGGCGGAAAGTCAAAAATCGGTAAATGGATTAAGGATTACTATCCAACCGACATGGAAACATATGTAGAAACATTCGGTGGAATGTTTTGGTGTTATTTTAATATGGATTTGAGTAAATACCCAAATCTTAAACGAGTAGTATACAATGATTTTAATCCATTGAATTACAATCTATTCATGTGTCTTCAGAACCCATCAGTTCTATTGAATGCTGTGAATAGTATTCCATGTCAGGAAAGGGGTGTTGAGAACACTCCGAGTATCTATAAAGAACAATTTGATTCGTTTCAGAAAGAGTTGTTTGCGTCAGGATTTACGATTAACTATCCTGATTATGATGTGGCTGCCAAGTATGCGTACATCCTTACATCAATCTTCAGTGGTTCACGACCTGAAACATCAGGTTTCATCGACCTTAAAGGAAAGTACAAATCAAAGTTCTTGACATTCAGGGATAAGTTATCAAAACCTGATTGGATTGAACACTTTAATAAAATTTCCCATTTCAGATTGGGGGACTTTGGTGATGTGATTGATGAGTTTGATAGTCCTACAACATACTTCTATGTGGACCCACCATATTGGAAGACAGAGAATTATTATTCTAATCACGACTTTGATGTGGACGACCACAAGAGACTTGCAGACAAGTTAACATCAATAAGTGGAAAATTTTCTCTTTCATATTATGACTTTGATTTACTATCTTTGTGGTATCCAAAAGAAACTTACACATGGGAAATGAAGGAGTTTGCTAAGGCGGCTTCAGCGACCAAAGGTAAGACACAGAACATGGGTCAAGAACTTTTAATAATGAATTATTAAAAAAACCACAATTTAGAGATATTTATATGACAAAAGGTAAAGAAATGAGATTTCAAGATTTATTGAGAACGGTTATTGTCGAACAATCAAGAATGGATGTCTTGGCGGACAAACTTACTAAAGCCGAGAAGGGTAAGAAACCCTTATTGACTCCTGAGGAGTTATTTGCATTGGTTGTTGCCGACCCACAGTCTAAAGTTTCTGAAGGTGTTGATATTGACACTTTTAACGGTGATTTTTCTGTTGTTAAAAAAGTTGGTCCTTATGCTCAATGGATTATCAAAACTTACCTTAACCAACGTCCAAAAGATGAAGAAGGACAATTCCTTGATTTAGCAGATAGAGTAGCTGCAAATGCTGCTAAAATTATGAAAGCTCAATTTATGGAAGACCTTTATAAAATAACTGGTGACTTACAAAAGTTCGACAGACATAAAGGTAAGATACCTTCAGAATTAAGAGACATCAATAAGTTAACACCTGAAAAACTTTACGAGTTGGTTAAAGATTTCTCAATGGAAAAAACTAAAGCATCTAAAGAAGAGAAGAAATTGGCTTCTCAAACTTATGAGCATCCAGGCGGAGAGATTGTATTCCGCGGACCTCAATGGACAATCGCTAAAGTTGAAGACAAAGGTCAGTTGGGTAAAGACGCGGCTTGTTTCTATGGTGGTAATCAGTTGGAACCAAGTAAGGGTGAAACAAGATGGTGTACATCAGCACCTGGTTTGAGTTGGTTTGACCGTTACATCAAAGATGGTCCTTTGTATGTTGTTATCCCTAATGAGTCAGGTGGAAAAGTTGGTCAAGTATCGGGTCTTCCAGCTGAAAGATATCAGTTCCACTTCCCATCTAATCAATTCATGGACGTTCATGACCGTAGCGTTGATTTGGTTCAATTGTTAAACGGTTCAATGAAAGAATTGAAACCTTATTTCAAACATGAATTTGCTAAAGGTTTGTCTAAAGATGCCAGAGCTGGTAAAGAATTAGTTATTGACTATCCAAGAGACTCATCATCTAAATATGTTGCCCTTTATGGTTGGGACGATTTGTTTAAGAACATTGACCCTGATACTGAAAGAATTGATTTTACAAACTCTTCAAACGAACCTTTGGACTTATCATTCCCTAAAGAGTTGGCTAACTTGAAAAATCTTCAAACGTTCTATGTTGAAAAGGGTTTGAGTAAAGTTCCTGATGAATTGAAAGAGTTGAAGAATCTTGAGTTCTTATCACTTCCAAACAACCCTAATTTGAAAGAACTTCCTGAATGGATTGCTGACTTACCAAAATTGATTGCAATTTCCGTTAAAGGAAGTAACCCTGATTTGAAAATACCTGAAAGACTCAAAGAACGTTTCGTTGAGAATGGTGGTGATGTCTTCTTCGTTCAAAACTAATATCTATGAATGTAGATGCTGAAATCTATATCAAACAAATCTTCCATTTCTTTGACTCAAACCCTGAGCAATTAGAAATCCTTATTGGGAAGATGAGTAAAGAAAAATTTTATAATAAAATCAAAACCAGGGTCTACAAACATGTGGACTCTGGTGAAGATGAATTGGAATTAACCCGTCAAGAAATGGTGGACTTAATTCACGAGTTGTATTTGGAAACTCAAGCCGGTGGTAAAAAGGTTGTTAAAACTCCTTTCATGGAGACAGAGTTTGGTCTTGTTGGTTTGAATTAATTTTCCTATATTTGCTTTATGGAAACTCTCGTTAAGCATACATCTGAAACTTATGATGTTGTTGAATATAGTGATTGTAACAAGATAGATAATGATTATATTTTTTCGAGTCGTAGGAAACGTAAAAAAAATGGTTATTGGAGTAATATTAGTTCCAGCAATTTGAAAGAAGATTACTTAAAACATTACGGTAATAAATTATATTCTGTTTTATTACATAGAATAACAATTGTTTTAGAAAAAGATGAAACTAAAACATCAATTAAAATATATGAATACTTAAATCATCGCAAACCCGGTGTTCATTATTTTATAAGAAAAAAATATGTACGTTACATTACATACAATAAAAAAACTAATATTGTTTATGTTGGTAATTCTGGTACAAAAACAAGTACTGCTATAAGGTCAAATCCATTTGTTAGCAATGAGATACCTATGTTTTTTGATTATCTTTATAACACTCTAAAACGTGGAAAGTTTGTTGAAGGTTTACAAAATAACAATGAAATATTGTTCAACATTATTAAACAGTTCTATGGTGATTTTTTAAGTAATTTTGATGTAGATAAGATAGTTTACGCAGATACAAAAAAAATCTTTTTGGAAAACTATATTAAAGTACATAATATCATAGTACCAAACAATTATTCAGTTTTTTTCGATAACTGTCAACTCACGTTAAGGGATATTAAACGAGCCAAGAATAACTTGTTATTAGCAGTTGAAAAGAAGTTTAAGATTAAAGGAAAGAAATTCCATAGAGTGTTACATAACTTGGAATACTTTAACCCATACATTTCACCGAGTATGGTTAAGTTTTTTGGTATGGATGCAATCAAGCAACTTAAAGATAATGAGTTAGAAAAAATCTTATCAATCAATACCAACTCAATTGATGCTAGAATCTTTGACAGAACGGTTGATGAGTTCACACCAATTGAAAAGAAAAGGATAATGAATATTTTATTGGATTGTGTTATGAACAATGGAAGTTTCAGAACATTGACTGACCATATAGAATTTATTTATAAATTAAGATATCAGTACAATGAGAATCTTAGATGGGAAAGTAGAAACAGAGATGAGTTCACAAAGGAACACGTATTCTTATCCAACTTAATTGCCAAGTATCAAACAGGTGTATTTGATAGAACATACTCAAAAGAGTTTATTGATTCATTCAACACCCAATTCATTAGTAATGGTGGTGTTTACTATCCAGTACTACTAATGGATGATATCCAATACAAAAATGAGTCTGAAATCCAACACAACTGTGTTAAAACATATACCAAGAATGTTACTTGTTTCATTGTTTCATTAAGAGAAGGCTCACCTGATTCTGATGTTAGAGCTACCATTCAATTTATGATTAAACATCATAAAAACAAAGTTAAATTCTACAGGAGCCAAACACTTGGAAGATTTAATAAAGGTTTAGAGAATAATTGGACTACACCTGTTGAGATGTTGGATAAATTTGTTGATTCTATTGAGGATAAATTCAAACTTAGTGATTTCAAAATCACCAAGACAACGTTTGCGAATTCAAAAACGTATGATGTAATTGCTGATGATGATAATAAAACTCCTACAGTAATGTTCGATGATGAAAAAAACTACAGTTTTCAATTAATTGATTTGGATTTCTAAATAATAGTATTATCTTTGTATAACAAAACAACTTAAAAAATATATATAGACATGGCAGCACCAAAAGGAAAATCAAGCAAAACGTCAAGTTCATTCTCATCAAAGTACCGTGAGAAAGCAAAAGTATCTCGTCCTGGCGTTCACGCAAAGACGAAGACTTCACGACACAAACAGTCCAAAAACTATAAAAAGTTGAGTAGGGGACAAGGTTAATGTTATCCGAACGAATAGAATCGGTTATTAGTTTTATAGAAAAAAGTAATGATAAACCCCTATCTCGATTGAAGGTGGGGGTTTTATCTAATGCAGCCCTTATAGAACTATCTAAGTTACAGATAGTTTACATTGATGGTAATGGGGATGGTGATATAATAGTTGACGAAGCCATCTATAAAACAAAGTCCGACTTCTATATTTATATAAAGAACAACTCAAGTAATATGTTGATTGAGGGTATCGTAATGTTTTACCCTGAACAATTAGAGGAAGTTAAGTTTACAATAATAAGATTAAAAAAGATAAAATAATGGAACAATTAACATCAGAACAATTAAAAGAAAAAATCGCATCGGGCGAATCATTCATCGTAGATTACTTTGCCACATGGTGTGGTCCTTGTAAAATGTTATCTACTATCTTGGAAAGAAGTGGAGATAAGTTAGGTTTACCAATCTACAAGTATGACGTGGATACTGACCGTGATTTTACAACAGAACAGAATGTTCGTAGTGTACCAACACTTAAACTTTATGAGGCTGGTAGTCCAAAGAAAACCCACACAGGTATTCTCATGGAGAGCCAATTCGATTCGTTCTTAAACTAATGAATCACGTAGTTGTTTTCACAATGAAGGGATGTCCTCATTGTGGTGAATTCAAAGAACTTTTGGTAAAGGAAAGTATTGAATTCGTTGAGGCGGACATTGATGATAATGCTGTTGAATATGAAATGTTTGTTAAGGTAACTGAAAACGAATATATTCCAGCAATCATGATTGTGAATGAAGAAACTGAGGAAGCTAAGTTTTATGCTCCTGACAGGGACTTCGAAGACTTGGACCAAGCGGTCAAGTTAATTAAAGAATCATTCTAAAACATAACCATATCGCCGACTTTCCATGATTCAATCCATGGTTTGTCGGCAATAGGTTCAAAAAAGTCTTTGGAGATATCATAATCCTCCACAACAGATTCAAGGTCGTAATCTGACAAAGTATCCAATACCAAACTAACCAATTTTTTTTCTGAGTATTTGTGGTTACATACTATTCGTAGGTCTTCATCTAAAAACAATGGTGACATTGAATGATTATAAATTTCGAGTTTGTCTGTTTTGAGAACTCTAAATAAATTGTATGCAATGAATTCAGATGTATACATTATTCCTCTTAGGTATTTTGAATAACCAAATGGATATGAACTGACAACCATGTAATTAACTTCTTTTATTTTACGAGAAAATAATTTGTCGTTGTTTTTTAATACGTATGGTGTTTGAATACTTATCGAATCTTCATGGATAATACTATGTGGGTCATCATTTTCCATTAAAACAAACTCACTCAATTGATATGAGTTAAACAATGGTCTTGGGGTGTTGTGTAATGTCATCCAAAAAGTGTTTATGAAACCTTTGTGGTTATATTGGTCATGTAGTAAATCAATAATCGTTATATTATTGGTTCCAATAATTTCTTCATACTCAGGAAATTGAGTTAAAAAATCTTTATGAATTTTATTAAAGTTATAAATTGTTTTTGTGTGGTCAGAACCTGAAATCACCATTATGTTTGGAAAATGAAATGTCACTTTTATAATTATGTGTGCATTATTTGTATAAGACAAAATATAATCAGCAAAATGATTAACATATCCATCAATGGACTTGGGATTAACTAAATTCATATTGGTAAAAACTTATGAATTTAATCTGATAGTATAAAGGCTTAATTAAATTTCAACGTATTCGTTGTAGTTACTTTCAACATCTGAGTAATCTGGATAATCAGGAATTCTAAAATCAATACGTTCATAACCACTATCAAACAACTCTTTCATTAAATTATAAAAAGAACCATAGTATTCAAATTGATTGTAATTGTTTTTCCAACCACTGAAATACTCTCTAAAAAAACCTTCAAGTGAATTTGTAATATCAACATTGTATTTCCAAATAGGATTTCCCTTATAGTTTTTACCTCTTTCTACCATTTGACCTGAATCACCAAACATTCCTTTCAAATTACTATAAACTTCATCAGCTAATTCACTTTCATATGCTGAGTTATATGCGTTAGTATAAGAATTTTCCATATCCCACATTAATTCACGAAAAAAATTAAACATAATATGTTTTGTTGCTTCTTTATCATCAAGTAATGAATCAATATCATCTTCACCGATTACTAATGTTTCAGGCTGACCTTTCACTTCCCAAAGTTCTTCTAAAAAATCAACATTTTCAAAGTCATCTTTTGAAAGTGGTGGTAATTCAGAAACAATTTTATTCGCTAATTTTTTCTTATTATTATCATCGAGTGTTTCTACACACTCTTCATAAAAATCATTAATAACATGGTCAAAATAATAATTAAAATCCTCACTTAAGACTCTGGTTGCAATATCGCGAGCGGTAGCATCTCTTCCTCTATCATCAAACATTTCCGCCAAATCTTCTTTATCTGTAACCCAAACAATTCTATCATCAATAACGTCAACATCACTATCCAAAAATTGTTTAGCAAAATGTTTTAAGTATTCGTTTTTATCTGGTGCGGCTTGATATTGTTCCCAAATTAATAAATCTTGTAAGTCATTATCAAAATATATTTCATTTTTTGGGTCCATATATTGTTTGTATTCATCACCTCGAGATAAAATATATTTAATAACGTTTTCAGGACCACCAAAATTCTTTGACACGGCATCAGGGTCTTCCTCAAATTTATCGATTAATCTAATTATTTTATCATCCATAATAATATAAATACAAAAAAAATGGGAAGTTGAAACTTCCCATCTAAAAGAGTATTATTTTTTTTGGTTATAATACTTTTGAACCGTCTTTTTAATTGCACTTTGGATTGATTCCGATTGTCTTTGTGCCCTATTAATTGGTTGACCTGCAGGTTGTGGTGCCGGTGGTGCCACATTTCCTTTGTTTTTACATCCGCATCCCATGTTATCTTATTTAATTTTGTTTATATAGATAAATATTCTTATATTCAATTTAAGTACTATAATGGTTTTATCAATATTTATAAACAATGAAGTTTGTTGATTTAATTTTTGAAGGTAGAGAGGATGATTTCAAGGTAACCTATGCCAATAAGTTTTCACCTGAAAAGTTGGATGCAATAATTAACATTGCTAATGAAGTCCCAAGTGGTTCCAAGTTTTTAACTTTCTTAGGAAGAGTATTACCTAATACTGTAAGTGATGGTATTTTACAAGACACGGTTAAACCTGTGTTAAAAAAGTTTGTTGCGATAGGTTCAAATTTAGAAATTAAAGATATTAATCAGTATAAAACATTTGCCGAATTAAATACTGCAATTCAAAAGTATGAGAATAGAATAAGACGTGAGGTTCAAACTATTGAAGGTGCTGATTTGGTTTATGAAGATGATAAGTTTACAGTGGTTGCTCCTTTAACAACACAAGCCTCATGTTATTATGGTGCTGGTACAAAATGGTGTACAGCGTCAAGTGCTGATAATACACACTTTAAGAATTATATGAATGATTGTAAGTTGTTTTATTTTATAGATAAGACAAAACCAACTTCTGACAAATTTTATAAAGTTGCTATGTTGAAAAAATTTGAAGGTGATGTTTCTTTTTTTGACGCTCCTGACCAAAAATTTACAAAAGGTTGGATTTTAGATACTAAAGAATTTGAGAAAATTAACCAAGCCATTACTTCTTATATGAATTCAAAATATGCAGAACAAATTGAATTATATAAGGATAAAGAAAAAGTACGTCTTGAAAAAGCAAGAATAGAAAGGGAAAGAAGACAAGCACAAATCAATGAAAAACTTGAAACGGCTAATGTTAGACGTGAAGATGATGAATGGGACCCTGAAATTTTAGATAGCGGTGATTTAGGTTCTTGTGCATGGGCACTATTTACACACCTTGTTAATGAAGGTGAGATAATACCAAAAACACCAGAATCGACTCAACGTTTAGAAGAGGCTAAAGTTGAGTTGGAACAATTACAAGAAACTTATGCCAATATTGAAAATGCTAATGAAATTACTGATTTAGTTAGCGACATTGAAACATTAGAGGAGGAGATTCAAGAGTTAGAAAATAGAAAAGATGTATATGATATAATCCCATTAGGGTATCAACATTATGAATTATATGTGTTAACAACAAGTGATTTTGATAAAGAATGGTATGTTGGGGACTCAGCTGCAACCGAAAAAAGTGCTATTGAATCTGTTAGAAATTTACTTGATGATGTTGGAATGGAAGGATTTAATCCTTCATTTGTGATGGGTCATTTTGATGACGATAAATTTAGAGAATATTTAAGAGAATTTTTTGAAGAAGATGTTTATAATAATCCTGAAGCTTATTTAGAAGATAGTGATAAAAAATTAAGTCGTGGTCAAGAAGCGAGAATTATTGAATTAAGACAAGAAATATCACAATTGAATGACGAGTTAAATAATTTAGATGATGAAGATGAGGATTATGATTCTGAATATGAAAGAATAGAAAACGAAATCCAAGAAAAAAATGATGAAATAGAAGAAATTGAATCTGACCCAGATGGTGATTATGATGATGATAAGTTAGAATCTGTTGTGGATGATAGAGTATCTGATTATAGAGATGACGCTAAAAATTTTTATGATTCATTTTTTGGTGGTGGAAGTAGAGAATTTGATGAATGGGCTAAAGAGTTCATAGATGAAGATGCTTTAATCCAAGATGTTGTAGATACTGACGGATATGGACAAACACTTAACAATTGGGATGGTAGCCAGGAAGAAGTGTATTACAACGGTGAAGGTTATTATTTATTTGAGAACGGAGAGTTGAGTATTTAAGTATTCATAATTCCGTAAACATTATTTATTATTGGTTTATGGAAAATAAAAAACCCATGAATTTTGTATTATCACCCGATTGGTACTTAAAAGACCCAATCGATTTTGAACATAAAGAATATGTTCTCAATTCTTTTTTACTTAAGGTGGAAGAAGCTTTATCTCGTGGTGAGATATATCCATATTTTACAGAAATTTCATTACACTTAGCATCGATTGGAAATTACCTAAAGAGTTCAAAATATGTATTCATCAATAAAGAGTTTACATCTTGTGATGATGAAGTCATGTTATATGAATTGAAATCAAAAAAATCAAGAAGAAAGTTTACTGACCAACAACTTACAGAATTAAAAGATATCTTAATAAGTGCTCAAGATAAGTTACTCCAATACTTTGCAATATGTCGTGGGATTTGGGATTTATCATTTGAATCCACATCCATCAAATTAAGAAAGAACAAGAAAAATTTATCATTAAATAAATCATACACGGTATATCAAGATTTATTCAATAAAGAGATTTATGTTTGGGAGTGTAAGTTTGAAAAATTATCAAAGAAAAAACACGATACAAAAATATCATTCAACTTAATTTATAAAGGTAATGATAAAAAATTCAGTAAAGTGATAGAAGAAAATTCTGAAACAAAAGATATTACCTATCCAATATTTGAAGCTTTCTCAACACAAAATTTACCATTAGAACAAACCCTACTTCCACTATTTAAGAGGAAGGTCCAAAGTTATTTCACTCAAACAATCAAATGAGTACTAAGTTCAATTTGTTACCATATGCAGGAAGTATAGGGTCACCAGTAATTAAAGTTGAAGACACTAGTCACTTCAAACAAAAACAAGTAACCAAGTTCAACAACTTTGTTGATAAAAAATTCGAAGAGTTAAAAAAACAAATTGATGAATTATCTGAGTTGTATCAGTTAAACGAATTCATATTTGGACTTGAACTTAGATTTGAACCATTGATTGGTGAGACCTATCATGTGTATCAAAATGAAAATTCTAAGAATTATTTATCAATGATTGCTCCACATGAATGTAATTTTTTGTATATTTGTAGTGTATCTCTTAATACTGAAGGACAATGGGTTTTACAAAACGGTACTTTTCCAAAGAATTGATTCTCAAACATATTGAGAATAACTTTCCTTTACACAAATATTTTAACGTTGATGCCTGTATATTTACAGACGAGGTCTCAAGACAAGCCTACGAATTGTCTATGGAGGGACATTCTGATGAGGAAATAAAAGAAATATTATTGAATGATAATACCCACTTGATTGAACAAAATTAATCACATATATTTTAGAACATGAAAACACTCAGAAATTCAAAGACAGGTGAAATCAAAAGATTACACGACAAAGCCGCTCACAAATTAGTAGTACAAACTTTCTTAGGTTGGGGTTACGTTCCCAAGTCTGAATGGAAAAAAGACAAGTCTGTAGTAACTGAAGAGAAGCCGGATAAACAGACAAGTAAATCTAAAGATGATGGACAAAAAAGTGTGTCTTACGGAAAAGGAAGTTCTCGAAAATCCAAACGATAATAAATTAGGAGAACTGGTTAGAAAGAAATTTTGGAATCTTAAAAAAGATAATAAACAAAAATCATGGATGACAAGAGTAAAAAACTTCTTAACTCAAAATTAAGACAACCAGTTCACATTAATTACATTTCAAAATACATTCTAAAGTTATCTGAAAAAGATACCAAAAAGATTTTGGATGAATTAATTAACGAAGGTGTTATAGAACAATCTTCATTAGCACCTGGATATTACGTAAATAAATAAAATGAAAACAAAGTTAGAATATATTTGGTTAGATGGTTATACACCTGAACCAAACTTAAGGAGTAAGATTAAAATTCTTGACCTACCAATGGAATTTCAATTAGAAGATTTACCATTGTGGTCTTTTGATGGTTCATCAACTAAACAAGCGGAAGGTAATTTTTCAGATTGTATTCTTAGACCTGTTAGAATCTATCCTTCATTCGACATTACTCAATACCCAACAACCTATGTTCTATGTGAAGTAATGGACCCAAATACTGGAAACGGACATGTATCTAATTTAAGAGCCAATATAGGTTTGGAAGATGATTCAGTTTGGTTTGGATTTGAACAAGAATACGTTTTAAGAACCAAAGACGGTAAGATTGCGGGTTTCCCTAAAGATGGATTTCCACCACCACAAGGTGAATATTATTGTGGTATAGGTACTAAGAATGTTGCACAAAGAGAATTTGTGGATATGCACTTACAACTATGTCTAAATGCTGGATTAGATATTACAGGTATAAATGCTGAAGTTTTATTAGGACAATGGGAGTACCAATTATTTTCTAAAGGTGCGGTTAAAGCATCTGACGACTTATGGATGTCTCGTTATTTGTTGTACAAAACTGCTGAGTATTATGACTTGATTGTTGATTTGAAGCCAAAACCATTAAGGATTGGTGATTGGAATGGCTCAGGAATGCACTGTAACTTCTCTAATGAAAGAATGAGAAGTGAAGGTGGTGAGGAGTATTTCAAATCTATATTCAACGCATTTGAATCAAGACATGATGTTCATATTCAAAATTATGGTTCAGAAAATGAATTTAGATTAACAGGTAAACACGAGACACAATCGATTGATAAATTTTCTTGGGGTATTGCTGACCGTGGAGCGTCAATTAGAGTTCCTTTGTCTACCGCAACTAATTGGACTGGATATTTGGAAGATAGAAGACCAGGTTCAAACGCTGACCCATACAGAATTGTTAAAGTAATTTTGGATAGCTTGGAGTTTGCAGAAAAACTTATGAATATGAAAAATTACATGACTGAAGGTGTTAATGTTGAAGCTGAAAAGTACGGAGCAATCTCTAATGAAGAGTTATTAGAATCATTCCTTAATGATGAAGATTATGAATTAACATCTGAGATGATGGAGTCAAGGGCAAATGTACCAACTGAAGAAATCAAATTTATTAATTCAGATGGACAACAGTAATATTGAAAAGTGTGTAAGTTGCGGACGAGATACTGGATATTCAATGAATGACCATATCGATTCACGTAAAACTTATGTAGAAGGTGCAGGACAATTATGTACTGACTGTTTTAAGGAGGTGTATAAAAAAGTACACAAGAAAGATGTTGACACTAATGAGAAACCATAAAAGGATTATCCTTGTCGGAAAGGCGGCTTCAGGTAAAGACCACTTGAGGAAGAAGTTTGAATCGCGTGGATTTAATTATGCTGTAAGTTATACTACAAGACCACCAAGAGAAGGTGAGGTTGATGGTAAAGACTATTTCTTTTTGACAGATGAAGAAGCAACCAAAATGGTTGAATCAAATATGTTTTATGAATATGTTTATTTCAATGGTTGGTTGTATGGAACCACAGTAGAACAGTTCTACAGGGATGACTTATTCATTATGACACCCGCAGGTGTTTCACATATTAAACCTGAAGATAGACTTACCTCATTTATCATTTATACGGATATTGATATGTCAACAAGAATGACAAGACTAGCAAACAGAAATATGCCTGGTGATAGTATGGATAGGAGAATTAAAGCTGATGAGGTGGACTTTGCAAGTTTTAATGATTATGATTTAAGAATAACAAACGCAGATTTTTAATGGAAAATTTTATAGGAAAAGTAGTAAACGGTGATTGTCGTGAAGTGATGAGAACTATGGAAGAAGGTTGTATCGACCTGATAGTGACCAGTCCTCCATATGGTGTGGGTATTGATTATGATGTACACGATGATGATATGTTGGTTGAAGAGTATTTGAAGTTTACTGAAGAGTGGATGACAGAAGCGTTTAGAGTTCTTAAAGATGACGGACGTATTGCCATTAACATTCCTTACGAGGTTAATCGTCAGGCAAAAGGTGGTCGTGTATTCATTGTGAGTGAGATATGGCAAATCATGAAAAAGATTGGTTATAAGTTCTTTGGTATTATTGACCTTGAAGAAGAATCTCCACACAGAAGTAGAACAACTGCTTGGGGTTCTTGGATGTCACCATCAGCACCATACATCTATAATCCAAAAGAATGTGTTGTATTGGCTTACAAGAAGAAACACATTAAAACTGTTAAGGGGAAACCTGAATGGGAATCTTGGGTTGAACAAGTTCCCGATGAAAAGAATGAAGGTTCATTCAGGAATAAAACAATGTATACTGAAGAAAATAAACGTGAGTTTATTGATTTGGTATTTGGTCAATGGAAATACTTTGCTGATACAAAGAGTATGACCAAAGCAACATTCTCAATGGACATCCCAACCAAAGCGATTAAGATTCTTACATATAAGAATGATGTTGTGTTGGACCCATTTGCAGGTTCAGGTACTTCATTAGTCGCAGCTGAAACATTGGACCGTAGATGGATTGGAATTGAACTCAGTCCGAATTATGCTGAGGTTGCCAAGAAACGAGTCAACGTATTCGTTGATAGTAGACGACAACAAGTAATTGATTTTGAAAAAACTGAGACCCTCACTTCATAGTGGGGGTTTCTTTTTTATATTACTTGGTATTTATAGTAAAACATTATGGAAGCAATTATTACCGAAACACAATTACAAAAAATTGTTGACACGAATCTAATGGAACAAAGAAACAATGAGTTCCAAGGGAAATATAATTCAATGTCAGACGAAGCCAAAACAATATTTAATGAGATTTATAATGACTTATATCCTAATTCAAATGGTGTTTTAAGTGAGGCTTGGTACAACACATTAGGTGATGTAGTTGGTATTTTTGACCCAACAGGACTTGTAGACATTGCAAATGGATTGTCTTATTTGTATCAGGGTGATACGTTTTTTGGTATGTTGTCTATGATATCAGCAATTCCTTATGTTGGTGATATTGCTGCAAAACCAATAATGATGGCCGGTAAAGGTAGTAAATTAGTGAAGAGTACAAACTCAGCCCTTAGATTGGCTAAAGCTGGAAAAACAGCTGAGGCTGGTAAAATAATTGCGGATGCTGCTAAGAGTGATAGTATGATGGGTAAACTAATGGGTATGGTTAGAAGGTGGGCTCCAAAATTAAAACAAATTATTGATAAAATACCTGGTGGTAAATTATCAAGTGGTTTAAGAAATACATTAAAAGATTGGGTTACTTTATTTGAAAAAGTTGGCTCAGGAACTCAAAAAGCTTCGGCAATTGCAAGAAGAGCTGTTAAAAAACCATTAACACAAAAAGAAACTATTAATGTCTTAAAACAAATGCAAACCGCGGTTAAACAAGATTCTAAATTATTTAGAAGTTTTGGTGGTGATGCAGCAAAAGGTTTGAAAGGACTTAAAAATTATAAGGCTGGTGGTGTACCAAGATTGTTTGGTAACAGAGCAGTAAGAAGTTTAATGACAAGAACAAAATTTTGGGCGGGATTCTTGGATTGGTTGGGTGTTGCAAATTTTGTTGGACCTGAAGAGTTAAAACAAAAAATGGGTGCGGCTTTCGATGAGAAAATGAATCAATATTCTCAAACAGGTGAGGCACAACAAAATTGGAATGAGGATTTTGCCA